>Ga0180215_1000161_pt1 | contig 97621 bp, 82 predicted proteins | sample eDN3rd37CBELigBY_FD_128871 | JGI IMG/M metagenome (GOLD analysis project Ga0180215, IMG submission 128871) | Enriched backyard soil microbial communities from Emeryville, California, USA - eDNA 3rd pass 37_C BE-Lig BY (version 2) (version 2) | ecosystem: Environmental > Terrestrial > Soil >...
AGACCTGTCCCTACGAAGTAGGGATGTGGTGGGGTTACCCACGTGCACGTTCAATGACCCGAACACCCGGCAGGGCCGACCATGGTAGCTGGGCGTGGACATCCATCTCCCAGCCGGCCAGTGCGCCACGGCGGAGGACCTGGTGGGCGGCACCGCCGATCATGGCGGCGTTATCGGTGCAGAACTGGAGTTCGGGCACGAAGAGCGGAATCCCTGCGCCACGGAGTTTGTGTTCCAGCCGTCGTCGGAGCAACGCGTTAGCTGCGACACCACCAGACAGGAGGACGCTGGCGGCGCGTTCCTGCTGGGCGGCCTTGAGCGTCTTCTCGACCAGCACATCGACGATCGCCTCCTGGTAAGCAGCGGCCAGGTCGCCGACCGGCATGTTCGGCGAGTACTCAGGTGGCGTGTGCTCCGGGAATGGCCCAGTCTGGGCCGGGCGCTTGCGGTTCGTCCGCTCCGGGATCGGCTCCGGCTTGCGGTACTGCTCGGCAGCGCGGAGTAGCGCCGTCTTCAGGCCGGAGAACGAGAAGTCGTAGCTATCACCGAGCCATGCGCGCGGGAACTGCTCGACCGCGCGGTGTCCTTCGGCGGCGCGCTGGATCGCTGGGCCACCGGGGTAGCCGAGGCCGAGGATCCGTGCGCCCTTGTCGAACGCTTCGCCAGCAGCGTCGTCGAGCGTCCGGCCGAGAATCTCGTAGACGCCGTGCTTGTGGATCAGCACCAGGTCGGTGTGGCCGCCGGAGACAATCAGACAGACAGCCGGGAAGGCCGGTGACGGTGGTATGGCCTCACCCTCGTGATCGGGCGGGATCAGCCAGTTGGCGTAGACGTGCCCTTCGAGGTGGTTCACCGGCACGAGTGGCTTCTTCCAGGCGAACGCCAGCGTCTTGGCGACGTTCACGCCGACCAGCAATGCGCCAGCCAGGCCCGGACCCTCGGTGACAGCGATCGCGTCAATGTCAGCCTTCGTCACTCCAGCGGTATCGAGCGCTTCCTGAAGGACTGGTGTGATGGCGGTGATGTGCTGGCGCGAGGCCAGTTCGGGGACGACCCCGCCGTACTTCTGATGGAGCGCGATCTGGGAGGCGACGACGTTCGAGCGCACCCAGCGGCCCTCATGGACGACGGCGGCCGCCGTCTCATCGCAGGATGTCTCGATCGCGAGGATGTTCATGACGCGCCCTGACTGCTGGCGGATTCGAACGTGGTTGGCGACTCTTCAGCGCGCATCAACTCGCCGGCCAGCCGCTGATGAATGTTCTCGCGCAGCGTGTTGAAGCGGTGCTGGAACTCAGCCGAGTGCAGCGAGGGCGACCACATGATGTATGCATCTTCGCCGTTGTCGCTGTAATAGCGCCGCCGGATGCCCTGCCGGCTGAACCCATATTTATGGTAGAGCGACTGGGCCGATTCGTTCGAAACGCGCACTTCGAGCGTCAGCCACTCGGCGTTGCGCTCCCAGGCCCGCTCGAACAGTTCGACCAGCAGCACCTCGCCAAGCCCCTTGCCGCGATGGTCGGGCCGGACGCCGATCGTCGTGACGTGCGCCTCGTCGTAGAGCACCCACATACCGCCGAAGCCAACGACCTGATCGGTCGAACGGGGATCGTTGCGGCGCACGAACGGCAGCAGTCCGCTCAAACCACCGCGCTGTTCCTGCCGTGGCGGTTCGTTGGCATTGTCGGGCCGGTACCAGAGTACGACGTAGTAGTTGTTCGAGAGGTTGCGGAGTTCGCGGCGATAGGCGGACTGCGGCCACGGGTTACTGAAGCACTGTCGCTCCACCCGTGAAACTTCCGGAATATCTTCCAGCCGCATAGGGGCCAGGTAGTAGCTCACGACGTTGAATCCGATCCTGTTCTGCCGGCGACCAGTTCGGGCCGCTGCTGGTGGAGATAGAGTGGCTCAAGTGTCGTCAGGTCGTCGGCCTCACCGGCCAGCAGACGTGGCAACGCCAGATCGATCATGACCGACGCTCGCCGCCTGCGTGTGCCCGCACCCGGCAGGACGACGTTCGGCATCTCACGGAGTGCGCGCTCGTCGGCCACGCTCAGGTCACCTGTAAGCACGGTCGGGGCCAGCAGATCAGCGGCCAGTTCGCTCGATTCCCGGTTGGCGATCGCACCCTGTGGCACCAGCGCCCCGTTGCTATGGCGAAAGTCAGCGTAGACGACCCGGCGACGCCCCGCAGGGATGAACGCGCGTACCGGCAGACCCCAGTTGGCGACGGCATGGGCCGCGATATCGAGCGTACCAACACCGACAATCGGGATGTTCCCGGCGAAAGCGAACCCCTTCGCGACACTCATCCCGACCCGCAGGGCATTGAACCCGCCCGGCCCGGTTGCGACGACGACCGCAGCAAAGTCATCGCTCTCGATCCCGGTCAGCCGGCAGAGGTGGTCGATCTCCGCCAGCAGCGTGGCGGTCTGGTTGCGGGCCGCTTCCCAACTGATCTCGGCACCGAAGACTTCGTGGTCGGCCAGTGGGACGAGCGCAAGCGATGCCACGTCAGAGGACGTGTCGATCCCCAGCACCCAGCCGTTTGGATTCAATCCCAGACCGGCATCCTCAACCACGGTTGCCCAGCACCTCCACCCGGAATCGCTTGACGATATCGACATAACACTTCCCGCAAGGAATCATCCGCAGGTTGCGCTTCGAGTCTGCCACCGTCTGCAGGTCGATCAGCAGATACTCGTTCGGCAGCCAGCCCTGACCCCGCTCCGGCCACTCGATGACGGTGATGCCGTCCGGATCGCTCAGGTACTCTTCCAGCCCAACCGAGTCGAGGTCCCCATCGCCCTCCAGCCGGTAGAGGTCGATGTGATACAGGCTCAGCGGCCGGTCGTCGCTGCCGGTTCCGCTGTGCTCGGCAACGATCGTGAAGGTCGGTGACTGGATCTGATCGCCGGTCTGAAGCGGCCGCGCCAGCCCTTGCACGAAGGTCGTCTTTCCCGCGCCGATGTCGCCCGATAGCAGTAGCAGGCTCCCGCGTGGCAGGACCTTCCCCAGATGCGCACCAATCGCGCGCGTCTGGTCCGGACTATGGCTGATGATGTCAAACGCTGGGCGTGACGAGGCGCTCAATCACTGCTCCTTATAGGAAGCAATGATAACCGACGCATCACGCGTCCCGCACCACCGGCAACGTCTTCAAGCTGCGGAACGAGAAGCCGTCATTCCAGACCGGTGTCTCATTTGCCAGCGTCATGTTCGGGAAGCGTGTCAGCAGTGTCAGGACGGCGGTCTGGGTAATTGTCCGGGCCAGCGAGGTGCCGAGGCAGTAGTGCGGGCCGTGGGCGAAGGTCAGGTGCCGGTTCGGGCTGCGGTCGACGATGAACTGCGTTGGATCAGGGAACTGGGTCTCGTCGCGGTTGCCGGACGCGAGCAGGACGTGGACGTTGCTGCCCGGCTCGATTGTCTGACCACCGATCTCGATCGCTTCCTTCGCGACGCGGCTGGTTGCCTGAACGGGGCTCTCGAAGCGCATGACCTCCTCGATCGCCGGGCGGATCAGACTTGGGTCGTCGCGCAGGCGGGCCAGTGCCTTAGGCTGACGCAGGAGCGTCTGAATGGCGTTGCCGATCAGGTGGGCCGTTGAGTTATTGCCACCGACGAGGATCGCGACGACCATGACGACCATCTCGTCGTTGGTCAGCCGGTCGCCGGCCTCCTCAGCCTGGACCAGCATCGTGATGACGTCATCAGCCGGTTCGCGGCGGCGCTGCTCGATGATCTCTTCGAGGTACGCCTTCATCGCCAGCATGCTGGCCTGACCCTGCCGCATGACGGCGACGCGGTCGTGGACGGTGCCGGGTCGGTCGTAGATCCGGACCTGATCGTGGCTCCAGTCGGAGAACTGCTGCTGGCGCTCGACCGGCACACCGAGGACGTCGCCGGTCACCCAGCCGGGGAGCGGCGAGGCGAAATCCTGCATGACATCGAACGACCCGGCCTCTGCCATCCGATCGATGAATGCATCACAGATCTGCTGGATCCGCTCGCGGCGACGCTCGCTCGTCCTCGCCGCGAAGGCCGGCATGACGAGGTTCTTGAGCCGGGTGTGCTTCGGCGGATCGGAGAGGAGCATCCGCTGGCTGAGCACCTGCCGGAGTGGGCCCAACTCCTGCTGAACGTCCTCCGGTAACACGCGGAAGGTCGCATCGACCCGCGCCGACGAGATGCGTGGATCGTTCAGGATCGCGACGATGTCATCGTAGCGACTGATCAGCCAACTATTCGTCGTCTCATTCCAGACAACCGGCGATACGTCCCGCAGCCGCTCGTAGACCGGGTACGGATTCGCCTGAATCGCCGGGTCACTGAAATCAATCGCGGTTGCAATGGACATAGGTTGCCTTCCTTCGATAACAGGTCCGTTGGCGATAACGACATACCTCCGGTCGTACGCGTTGCCGGTGGCCAGTGAGCGTCGATAGCGGTCTGATTGCTGGCAATGCTGCCGTAGAATAGAACATGCGGGATGCATTTCGATAGATGGGTTACGACGATGGCGGTACGAAAAAGCACCCGAGAACTTGATGACAGCCTGCTGGAGCCGCGCCCCCCAATTGATGAAGAGGGTCGCAAACGACTTCGTAACGATCCACGAGTTCGGTATCGGAAGCGTGATCCGAACCTGCCTCCGCGTCAGGTTGAGCCGTGGGTATCTGTCATCGAACCGATCGATGTCCTGTGGCTGCTTGGACGCCGAACGAAGGACGGTGAGCGAGTGCCGGATCCGGATCGGTGACGGCTACCCTTCGGGATGTGTACCTGGATACGAGTCTTGTATGTGCGGCAGTCGTCCACGGAAGTGGCAGCCATGTTGCCGCGCGTACCTACTGTGAGGCGCTTGTAGCGGCTCGAACCCGCGTCTACATGTCGCAGATGCTCCGCATTGAACTGTTGCAGGCGATGCGTGCGCTGGCCACGGTTCCGGAGAATCTGCCAGGCAGCATCCGAAGACGGTTTCGCCTGAGTCACTGGGGTGATGACCTTACCGCCCGACAGACCTGGATGCACGCCGGTATCGCGCAGTTTGAAGACTGGTTGGATCAGTTCAGCGAAGTCTATGAGTTAGCAGTTGACTTCCCAGCGTGGGAGCGTGTCGCAGCATTGATGACACGCTTCCACCTCGACTCATACGACGCCCTTCATGCAGCAACGGCGATCGAAGCGGGAGTTCCGACGCTCGCAACGCTGGATGCTGATTTCTCCCGTGTGACCAGCTTGAATATTGAGGTCGTTCGGTAGTGCTCCGGCGGCGTCCGGCTACCCCGGCGTGATCTGGTAGATGACAGCGGTGCCGGTGTCGAGGACGTAGAGGGAGCCGTCGAGTCCGGCGGCCATCGCGGTTGGGCGTTCGAAGCCGGTGATGAAGTCGACGATGGCTGATGGGCTGGCGCTGCCTTGCGGCGTCGAACCGTTGGTCCGTTCCGCCGGGCGCGATGGCTGGAGGCGGACGATCCTGCCATCCGCTAACGCGATCATGTCTCGGTAGGGATCGCCGGAGGTGCCGTCTGGACGATAGAGGGTGAGGTCGCGGACGGCCGAGAACTGGGATGCGTCGAGCAGCATCCGTTCGGTTGCGATCTCGATCGCATACTGCGTCAGCAGTCCGTCGGTGCCAATCATCCAGATGGTGCCCTCATCATCGACAACCAGCGAGGTCACCCGTTCTGTCGCGAGGTCGATCGAGTCGAGCGGTTGATCCGGACCAGCATCCGGGGCGATGTGCATCAGCTCGGGTCCGTTGCGCGTGAATCGTGTTGACCAACTACCGGATGTCGGTTGTCCCGTCACGAAGATCGTCGCTTCCGGCCCTGGCGCGAGTTGCGCGCTGCCACGTTCGAAGCTGGTGTCGAGGACCACTTCGCTCGTGTCGGCCACACCATCGGCGTCGGTATCCTGATGGCGGGTCAGGCCGCTATCGTCAACGATGTAGAGACTGGTTCCGGCCCAGACGAAGCTGCTCGGGTTGGAGAGGTCGCTCACGAACGTGGTTCGCTGACCGTCCGGAAACCGTGGGTCAAGGATCTCGATCCGGTCGGTGTAGCCGATGGCCAGTGTGCCGTTCGGGGCGACGGCGATCTCGAAGGCGTCGCCAGCGTCGGCCAGGACGTCCGCGCGGTAGCCATCGGGAAGTGAGAGGTTGTCGGCTGCATCTGGAAGCGGCAGAACCTGTCGCTGCGATGCCGCCGCGTTCTCGGCGCCGGGATCTGTCCCGTAGCGCCAGCGGAAGTAGTGGCGACCGGCACTCGTCAGCGTGAATCGTTCGCCCATTGGCAGATCAGGGGTATAGACGATGACCCGCCGCTCGAAGAGTTGGACGAGGCTGACGCCTGCGTCTCCCTTGCCCGACGTGGCCCAGTATGGCTCGCTGATCGGCAGGCCGAGGGCGGTTGCGGCATCGATCCCGAATGGGTCGGTCCGAATCCAGGATGCCGTGACATCAGGGATATTGTGGCCGGTGACTGGCTCGTAGGTTCCGGCGACGATCTCGACCGGTGGGGTAGCGTGGCTGATCTCACCGCCGGGGGCGATCCATTCGTCGATCACCTTGCCACTACGGTCACCAGGCTGGAGCGTAACGGCGTCGGAGAAGTCCGCATAGGTCAGCGTTGCGTCATCGCTCCCGAACAGCGCAATCGCCGCTGGCTCGTCCTGGACGAACTCGTCGAAGCCGATCTGAACAGACCCGGTTGCCAACTCACGGACGAGGAGCCCCTGGCTGATCGTGTTGACGCGGGAAACCTCGCGGTCGGCAATCTCCATCCGGCCACGTTCGAAGTACTGGACCAGCCTGCGGTTGCCGGGTGATCCGGTGAATGGTTCGACCAGTGACACGAGCGGCCCGCCGCCCCAGAGGAGTTGCTGTTCCGCACCGGATGAGCGCGCGTAGTAGCGCGAGAAGGCGGGATCAGCGAACGCCGACGGCGGTGACGACCGAACCGGGAGTGTCGACACGATCAGCACGACGGCAATGGCAAACAGCAGAGCGCGAATCACCAGGAACCCGAAGCATCTCTTCGAAGCGATCGATCATGGAATGAACCGTTGAAGGCCATCCCATGATCTAGAACGAACGAAGCGGCCACCGGTTATGAGCACATGTTGATACCTCACACGATAGTCACGGGCGATTGGCAGGTATCTGGTACGAATGGTGGGAACGTCCCGATTGCCCTGTCCATTAGTACAGCATGCTCCTGACCCTCGGTGCGATGGCTTGGGGCGTTAAACTTCCATAATATGAAGAGCATCGAGAACAACGATGCCGTTGATCAGTCTGTCGGTGGGGACAGGCATTCAACAGTATCGATTGACGATAGAGCGAACTAGCACTGGATCGGCAGCCTGGTAGATGCATGACGGCATGGACGTAAGTCACCACGCGAATCGCGAGGCGGTTGCGGGGATGCTGCGTGACCATGCTGGCTCGATCCACGCGGCCTGGTACCAGGTGATCTCTGAGCAGAGCCCAGTCGCGGCCGAGCAATCCCAACTCCTGCACGCATTTCTCGAAGCATTAGCGTCGTTTGTGGCCGATCCTGATCCGGCGATTCCTGCCGGAGTCGCGGCATCGTGGTGCCAACTGGTCCAGCCGACGACGGCTGGTGTGGTATCAACGGCAGTCGCGATGGGCCTGCTCGGTGAGGCGTTGCGGCAGGGACTGCCCAATTTCGAGTCACCAGCCACCCAGGACGCCTACGCCGTCGCAGCGACAGCGCTGCCTGATTTCTCAGCCGAGTTTGTCCGCGGGCTCATGCGTAATAGCTCACTTCCGGTGGACGAGGAGCACTGGTATCAGGTTTCGCAGCGGCTGGCCAGCGAGCGCTCGCATCGTCTCAAGCAACTCGCCATCCTCAACGACATCTCGATTGCGCTGTCGTCGACTCTCTCGCTCGATGACCTCTATGACATCGTCTACCAGCAGGCAAGCCGACTCGTCGACACCTCCAACTTCTACATTGCGACGCTGAGCGACACTCCCGGCGAGATGGTTCGCAAGCTGCACTATTTCGGCGGTGTTCGCTATGCGCTCGATCCCGAGGCGCCAATCCGGATGAGCCTGACACGCGAAGTCGTTGACGAGAGCAAACTGGTCGTTGTCGACGACTATGTTGCTGTTTGTCGCGAGCGCGGTCTCTACATCACCCCCGAAATCGACCAGTCAAAGACGCTGGCCTGGCTCGGCGCGCCGATCGTCGCCGGTGATCGGCCCATCGGCGTCCTGGTCGTGATGAGTGAGAATGGCCCGTTCGACCGTGATGACGCCGAGATTCTGGCTGCGGTGGCGCGGCAGGCGGGCGGTGCCATGGAGAACGCCCGCCTGTTCGAGGCGCAGCGCAATCAGGCGACGCAACTACAGGCGATCAACCAGATTTCGCGTGCTATCTCGACGATTCGCGAGCCAGATCTACTGATGCAGACGTCCTGTAACCTGATCCGCGAGTTGTTCGGTTACAGCGTTGTCTCGATTCTGCTGGCACATCCCGACAACGACCTGCTGGTGCTGCGAACGCAGGCAGGGTTGGTCGGTGATGGAATCGTTGGCTACTCGATGAACATCAATGGGCCCGGTCTGATCCCGCTGGCCGCGTCGTCCCGGCAGCCGGTCCTTGTCAACGATGTCACTCGCGATCCCCGTTACATCGTGACGCCGCATACCGGGCACATTCGCTCGGAGGTTTCGATCCCGCTCCTGCGTGATGGCCGGCTGGTTGGTGTGCTCGATACGCAGTCCCCACATGTGAATGCGTTTACCGAGGACGATGTCGAACTGTTGCTGACCGTCGCCGACCAGTTGACGGTTGCGCTTGAGAACGCCGAACTGCTCATCCAGGAGCGCAAGCGCCGGACAGAACTGGCACTGATCCTCGAGGTCTCGCAGGCGGCCAACTCGTCGCTGGTGCTGGACGATGTGATCCAGCGCGTCGCCGAAGGGATCGCCGACGCGGTTGGCCTGCCGTCGTGCGTTGTCTATCTCTACGACGACGAGGGCGACCGGCTGCTGCCGTCGGCATTTGTTGCGCGCGATGGGTCGGAACTGGATACCAGCCGGATCAGCCGCGTGATTCCCAATACCGATTCGTCGCAACTCCTGCGGCGTATCTTCCTCTCTGGTCAGGAAGCGTCGGCCATCGAGATGCTCACCTGCGATGTCGAGGACGAGTTGGCGCAGGTGCTATCGGCAACGGCTGTCCTGGCAGTGCCGTTCGTCGCCAAGCAGCAGTTCCTCGGTTTCGCGCTGCTGGTAGCCCACGACGCCGAGTATCACTTCTCGCCGCATCAACTCCGGGTTGCGTACGGCGTTGCCGGTGCAGCAGCCCTCGCGCTGGAGAACGCCCGGCTCTACGCCCGTTCCCACACGCTGGGTATGGCCGAGGAGCGAATTCGTGTCGCCCGTGAGATCCACGACGGGATGGCGCAGGGGCTGACGGCCGTCGCGCTGAACCTCGAAGCGGCCGAGCAGATGTTCGAGATCAAGCCCGTCAAGGCCAAGGAGAAGATCAACCGCGCGCTGGAACTGACCCGCATGAACCTCGAAGAAGCGCGCCGCTCCGTTCTTGACCTCCACGCCAGTGCCCTCCAGGAACTGACACTGACTGAAGCGCTCCAGCGCCGCACCCAGCAATTCCTCGACGACCACCGCGAGCAGCAGATTACCGGTACCTTCGACGGCGATGCCATGTTTGGACGGCTATCGTCGCGGATGGAACTGAGCCTCTACCGGATCTTCGAAGAGGCGCTCGATAACGTTGCTCGCCACGCGGACGCCACCCATGTCGATGTCTCGATTGCCAGGGGTGGCGATGATGTTATTCTGGTCGTATCCGACAACGGTCAGGGGTTCGATGTCGAGCAGGCACTGTCTGCCCGGCGGACGCCAGGCACCTTCGGGTTGGTCGCGATCCGCGAGCGAGTCCGGTTGCTGCATGGCTCGATGGAAGTGCAATCGTCAGACGGCGACGGGACGACGCTAGTCGTGACGGTGCCGTTCGAGGGACAGCACACCAGCACGAGCACGAAGGCGACCAAAACGCCGGAGGTGATCGTCGCCCCGGTTATCGTTGCGGGGGACGGAGACTGATGGAACCCGGCCCGGGCGTGTGCCTCTCGCAGCGACCCGGCTGGCGTCAGGCGACGGTGCCTGACTCGTTGTTCAACATGGGACCTGCTACTCGTCGTCAGCTGTGACAGCGATAGTCACAAGCCACAAAGGTGTGAGGGATATAGGGACACAATGATTGACATTCTGGTTGTCGACGACCACCCAATCGTTCGCGAAGGCATGGTAGCGATTCTTGAATCGCAGGCCGACTTCAACGTCATCGCTGAGGCCGGCAACGGTGCTGAGGCGCTGGAGCTCTACAAGCGCCACTCGCCGAACGTCGTCATGATGGACCTGCAGATGCCCAACACCGACGGTGTCGCAGGTATCCAGGGGATTCGTGCCTATGATCCCGAGGCGAAGATCGTCGTCCTGACGGCGTATGACACCGACGAGCGCATCCTTCAGGCCGTTCAGGCCGGTGCGCGTGGGTATCTGCTCAAGGGCGCGCCGCGTGAGGATATCTTCCGGGCCGTCCGTGTCGTCAACCTTGGCGGCTCGCTGCTCGAACCCGCCGTCGCCGGCAAGCTCCTCTCGCATGTGGGCGGAATCATGCGCGGCGAGAACAAGGAAGACGAACTCACGTCCCGCGAGCTCGATGTCCTGCGGCTGATGTCGAAAGGGTTGCGCAACAAGGAGATCGCGACCGAACTGTTCATCACCGAGCGGACGGTCAAGTTCCACGCCAACTCGATCTACCAGAAACTCGACGTCAACGGCCGGACCGAGGCCGTCTCGCGTGCCATTCAGCGGGGCCTTGTCTCGTTGACGTAGGTGTTAGGTGATAGGTGTTAGGCATTAGGAGACTGCAACCAGAATCCCCTAATGCCTAACACCTATCACCTAACACCTGATACCTACCGCAAACGCCAACCGGCGCAGTCACGAGCGTTGCCAGGTGGCGATGATCCCGATGGACGCTGATGGGGCCAGTATGATCGTGTCCGTCTACGGTAGAGCTCGCCGTCGTGGGGAATGTTGCGTTGGGGCGAGGTGCCGCGACTGCCGGCGCTCAGGACATGCGCCGGATCGGGCGAGAATCAACACGATCTTCCGTCAGCGTCCAATCATCGACAGTTCCCGGAAACGCTCGTGACTGCGCCGGTTGACATGCTGCCGGTCAATCGACGTCCGGCACGTAGGTGCAGCGGCAGCCGCCGTGTCGCAGGCAGCCACGAACGGGTAGCTCCGGCGGATTCGATACCCGCCACGAGCGTCGAGCAAGTTCGTCACAGACTTCACAGCAGCCGGGCATGATCCGCAGCCTGCGTGCGCGGTGGATCTCTCGCAACGCGCGAAGTTGCAATTGATTCGTCTCATGTGCCAGCTGCATCCGTACCAGATATTGCGCGAAGACTCGCAGCCGTCCGATGTTGGTTCGTTCCCGCCCCACCTCGTAGGCGTAGCCAGGCGACGACTCGACCGGCAGGCAGATCGGATTCGTACCGCCAAGGATCTTCGCGACCTCGCGCTCGGCAACGCCGGGCGTGAGGTGGTGTGCGCGGAATACCTCATAGGCGACATCCGCTGCTGGTTCAGGGGTCGTCTGCAACTCAGCAAACACTCCGCGCGGATAGCGGAAGCGCGAGATCACACCGGCCTCGATGACGGTCATGCGGGATGGCTGGAGATTGGTAGTCCGCTGGAAGATCGACATCCGCCCCTCCTGGCACTTCCCGCAGGTCTCGTCACCCGCAGCCCGACAGGTCCGTTTGTACTCCGCAAACGATGCGTATGTCCTTTCTAGCAGGATGGCCGTCCCGCAGGAATAGCCTAAATGGGCTACGAGGTATTAGCGGTTAGCCATTAGCCATTAGCCTGTTGGTCTGTATCAAGCGGGTCGACCCGTCCGAGACATGAGAACAGGCTAACGGCTAATGGCTAACAGCTAACGGCTCCAAGTTGCTAGTTCCCTTAGCGGCGTGCTAGCATCCCCGTGCTGGATCGTGTCATTTGCCGACACGTCGTTAGATGATGCGAGACAAACGATTGCGGTCACGTCGTGCGGGGACGGTATTACCGGCTATTGCGACTGACATTTCGCCGCGATCTGCTCCGGCAGGGGGTATCAAATGGAGCACGTTAGACGATTGGAAGTGCCCAGCCAGGCATCGAGAGCCAGGCGTGGAGGCATTCGTTTGATGTGATCCACCTTGCCGCGACTTCTCCAGCGTTGACATTGCGTTCCCCAACGATCGTTCCCACCTTTTCGTAGTCCGTCCTCAACCGTAGGCGAAGTCGCTGGCCAGCGGATGCAACCGTCGGCGTGTTTTGGTGTGCGTGAGAGGAGGAGTGTTGGGGGAAATGACGAACTGGAGCCGGGTTGAAGCTGCCGTTGAGAGCGCCAGCCAGCATGGCACCGTTGGTGTCGCGATCGTCGGGCCGGATGGCGAGCGCTGGCAGCACCATGGCGATCGGAAGTTCATGGCGGCCAGCACTGCCAAGATCCCGGTCATGATCGAGATCTTCCGGCAGATTGACCGGGGCGAGCGGTCGCTTGACGATCGCTACGAAACCGAGGAATCGGACCGGTCGCCTGGTAGTGGCGTGCTGACCCATATGCGGCCTGGTACACACCTGTGTCTGTATGACCTGCTGTACCTGATGATCTCGATCAGCGACAACATGGCGACCAACATCCTGATCGACATGGCCGGGATGGAGGCCGTCAACACAACGATGCAGGAACTCGGGATGTCGCGCTCGCACCTGACGCAGTACATGCGTGGGCTTGACAAAGATCCGAGCAAGCCGGAGAACCTGGCGACGCCGAACGACTACGCAACGTCGATCCTCGCGATCCTTGATGGCAAGGCGGCAAGCGCCGAATCGTGCGAGCAGATGACCGAATTGCTCTCCAGGCAGCAGAACGGACGACGGCTGGCGCGCTACATTCCCCGCTCGAACGCGATCAAGTGGGGCTCCAAGACGGGCACCGTGCCGGGAGTGGCGAACGATGTGGGTTACATCATGTCGCCCAATGGCAGGCTGGTGATCGCCGTCTTTACCGAGCAATTCGCCGATACCCATGTCGCCGAGTTTGTGATCGGTGATATCGCCCGGGCGGCGATGGCTGATACCGGAGTGGTTGGACCGCTCTACACGAGTTAGTGGTTGGTTGCCAGTGTCTCGTCGGGCCAGGCGGGACGCGGCGAAATGAGGAGGAGAGAACCTCGTGGAAACCAATGAATTGCGGAACGTGCTGGGAACGCGGCTAAGCCGGCGATTCTTCCTCGGCGCGACGGTAGCGATGTCGGCAGCGACGCTGCTGGCAGCCTGCGGCGGCGATCCGGATGAAGACGAAGACGAGGAGCCAACCGCCGCGACCGGTGGTACGGCGACCGAGCCGAGCGGCGCCGCAACTGAGCCCGCTGGAGAAGCGTCTCCGACTGAAGAGGACACCGACGAGGCTGAGCCGACCGAGGCGACCGGAGGATCCCAGACGCCGGGTGAACTCCAGGGCACCGGCGACGCGGGCGAGGAGCCGACCCCCGGCGGACGGCTGATCATCGCTGATCCGCAGGGTGACAACCCGCTCGACCCGATCAAGACATCCTGGCACAGCACGGCGCACTTCCTGATCTACACCTCGTACATTTCGAAGGATCCTGATCTGGAGTACGTGCCGTACACGTTCGATTCCTGGGAGGCGTCAGCCGACGGAACCGAGATCACGTTCACGATCAAGCCGGGTATCACCTCGACCGACGGCACGCCGGTCAACGCCGAGTCGATCAAGAAGATCGTCGACCACTCCGTCGACCCGGAGACCAACTCGCCGGGCGCTTCGGCCTTCGGCCCGCTGGTGGGCACCGAGGTTGTCGATGAACTGACGATCAAGTGGCTCTACGAGGCTCCGTACGCACCGCTGCTCAGTGGCATCTCCGGCCGTGAGGTCTTCTCGTGGGAAGCGTACGAGAAGGCTGGCGACGACTTCACCAACCAGCCGGTTGGCCCCGGCCCGTACAAGATCAAGGAGCAGATCGCCGGTAACGAACTGATCTACGAGCGCAACGACGATTACGCCTGGGCACCGGGGTACTACGAGAACCAGGGTGCGGGCTACTTCGACGAAATCTCGATCAAGATCATCAAGGAGGACGCGACGATCTTCGCTGCCCTCCAGTCCGGCGACATTCATGTTGGTGCGATCCCGACGGTGAACGTCGAGGAAGCCAAGAAGAACGATGAGATCACCGTCGTCGAACAACTCGACACCGGTATCCGCTACCTGGGCATGAACTGCTCGAAGCCGCCGTTCGATGATCCGCTGGTCCGCCAGGCGATCAGCCACGCGATTGACCGCGACTCGATAGTTGCCAACGCGCTCGACGGCTACGGAGAGGTGCTCTACACCCCGCTCTCGCTGGCGATCAAGGGCGCCGACAACGAGGGGATGAAGGCGATCTCCTACCTGTACGATCCCGAGGCTGGCCGGGCGAAGATGGAAGAGGCCGGCTGGGACCTGAGCGGCGATGTCGCGACCAAGGACGGCGAAAAGTTCGAAGTCGACCTGATGATCAACAACGCCGACTTCTGGAAGCGCGCTGCCCAGATCATCCAGCAGCAGTTGCTGGAGATCGGTATCAAGATCAACATCCAGCTGATGGAAGGCACGGCGCTCAACGACGCGACGACGACCGGCAACCATCAGATGTTCCTCCAGCTCTACGGTTCGACCGACGCGAGCATCCTGTTCTACTTCTTCCACTCCTCGCGGAAGGGCGCGACCAACCGGGCCTGGTTCTCGACTGATGAGCTGGATGCGCTCCTTGAAGCGGCCCAGGAGGAACTGGACGAGGACAAGCAGGAAGAGCTGTACCATCAGGTGCAGGAGTATGTCGTTCGCGAGTCGCCGTGGGTGATCCTTGCCAACCCGTTCGAGTTCATCGGTATCCGCAACGAGGTCCGCAACCTGAAGATGCATCCGCAGGGTGGCTACCTGCTGCACGACGCCTGGCTCAAGCAGTAAGCACATCGTTCTTGGCGGGGGTGTCGCGGTGACACCCCCGCCGTCATCGGCAATCTGCCCTTGAGAGGCGAACTTCCGTGACCAAGTTCATTATCCGTCGGGTGGTGCAGGTCATCCCGGTCCTGATCATCATCAGCTTCCTGACGATCGCGATGCTGCGGCTGGCGCCGGGTGATCCGGCAGCGACGCTTGCCGGGGACACCGCGACGGTCGAGCAGATCGAGCGCATCCGCCACGACATGCGGCTCGACCGGCCAATCCCGGTCCAGTACGCGCTGTTCATGCGCGATGCCCTGCAGGGCGATCTTGGCCGCTCAGTGAAGACGAACCGGGCCGTGACCGACGAACTGCGCTCGCGCATGGGCTACACCGCCCGGCTCGCTGGCGCAGCGATGCTGTTCTCGGTCGTCGTTGGCGTCGGCGCCGGCGTCATCTCGGCGATCCGCCAGAACTCCTGGCTTGACAACGGCATCATGGTGATGGTCGTCGCCGGCTACTCGCTGCCCTCGTTCTGGGTCGGTCTGCTACTGATCATGTTCTTCGGAGTCCGGCTTGGCTGGTTACCCTTCGTCGGCGCCGGGGACTGGAAAAACCTGATCCTGCCGGCGATCACGCTCGGCCTGGCGCCAGCAGCCGTCAACGCCCGGCTGACCCGTTCGAGCATGATCGAGGTCATCAACCTCGATTACGTCCGGACGGCGTGGGCGAAGGGGCTGAGCGAGCGGGTCGTCGTCATGCGGCACGCGCTACGCAACGCGCTGATTCCGGTCACGACGGTCATCGGTCTGGAGTTCGGTGGTCTGCTGGGTGGTGCGGTCATCACCGAGTCGATCTTCGCCTGGCCGGGGCTGGGGACGCTGGCGATCAATGCGATCAACTCGCGCGACTATCCGATGGTGCAGGGTGTCGTCCTGCTGGCTGCTGTCGTGTTTGTGCTCATTAATCTGTTCGTCGACCTGATGTACGGGTTGCTTGACCCGCGCATTCGGTACGACTAGGAAAAGGACCTGACCAACGTGAGTACAAGCGTTGCTACGGCGGAGCCGGTCGCGCTGTCGAAGCAGGGCAAGTCCCGCAGCCTCTACAGCGACGCGTTCCGCCGCTTTCGCAAGAACCGGATCGCCGCAGCCGGCCTGTTGATCCTACTGATCATGATCGTCGTCGCGATCCTGGCGCCGGTCTTCGCGCTGCACGATCCGAACCGGATGTTCTTTGACCATCGGCTTGTCGGGCCAAACGAGTACTTCCCGCTCGGGACTGATAGCCTTGGCCGCGACATCTGGAGCCGAATGGTCTACGGCTCGCGCATCTCACTTCAGACAGGGTTGATCGCAGTCGGCATCGCCCTGTTGTTCGGCGTCCCGATGGGTTTGGCGGCAGGCTACTTCGGCAAGATCGTCGATACCCTCATCATGCGCATCTGTGATGTCATCCTCGCGTTCCCGGGCATCATCTTCGCGATCTGGCTGATCTCGATTCTCGGGCCAAGCCTTCGCAATGTGATGATCTCGGTCGGATTGTTCTCGGTGCCGGGCTTCGCGCGGCTGGTGCGATCCTCGACGCTGCAGGTCAAGGAGATGGACTACATCACCGCCGAGAAGTCGATCGGCGCAGGAACGCTGCGGATTCTGTCCCGCCATGTCCTGCCGAACGTCGTGACGCCGGTCATCATCTTCTCGTCGTTACGCATCGCCTCGGCGATCCTTGCCGGCGCCGGCCTGAGCTTCCTCGGCCTTGGGACTGCACCGCCGACACCCGAGTGGGGCGCGATGCTGAGCGAAGGCCGCGCCTACCTCGGCACCGCCTGGTGGGTCGCCTTCTTCCCCGGCCTCGCGATCATGATCACCGTCCTGGCCGCCAACATGGTCGGCGACGGCCTCCGCGACGCCCTGGACCCGCGTGGGAGAAAATAGCTGACAGCTATTAGCCGTTAGCCATTAGCCTGTTGGCTGGTAGGGTAGCTGGCGGGTCCCGATAACCGGCAGGGATCACAAAAGCGGGGAGGGCAATCGCCCTCCCCGCCTCGCATCTGGCTAACAGCTATTGGCCAAAAGCTAACAGCTAGCCGTTCGCCTTCGCGTAGCGCTCGTTCACGGCGTCCCAGTTGATGGTGTTCCACCAGGCGGCGAGGTAGTCTGGGCGGCGGTTCTGGTACTTGAGGTAGTAGGCGTGCTCCCAGACGTCGACGCCGAGGATTGGGTAGCGACCCTCCATCAGTGGGTTGTCCTGGTTCGGGGTGGATTCGACCTTGAGCGTGCCGCCATCGGAGACGAGCCAGGCCCAGCCGGAGCCGAAGCGGCCCGCGCCGGCAGCGTTCATCTGGTTCTTGAGCTCTTCGAACGAGCCGAAGGTCGACTTGATGGCCTCGGCAATCGCGCCAGTTGGCTCGCCACCACCGTTCGGCCCCATGATCTGCCAGAACATCGAGTGGTTGTAGTGGCCACCGCCGTTGTTGCGAACAGCCGTCGCCTTGTCCGATGGGACCTTGCTGATGTTCTTCATCAGCTCTTCGATGTCCATGTCGGCGAACTCGGTGCCCTCAAGAGCGTTGTTGAGGTTGGTCACATAGGTGTTGTGATGCTTGCCGTGATGGATCTCCATCGTCTGCGCATCGATATGCGGCTCCAGCGCATCCTTGGCATACGGCAGATCAGGCAACGTAAAAGCCATGGGTGATTTCCCTCCCTCGCGTCGTCGTGACGACCGAATAGTCGTGCGCACGGCTGGCGGACCGGCTTATGGCTAGGATAGCCCTCTCTCGACCGGTCCGCAATGCAAGAAACGTCGCATTTCTATGTGCCGCATGGGTTGTGCCACTGGTGAGGTGTCAGGTGACAGGTTTCAGGTGTCAGGATAACCAGGACGAACCCCTGATACCTGACACCTGTCACCTGACACCAATCACTCGAATCCGGCCGCTGCGTTTTGTGAGGGCGCCGATGGCGGCTAACGGCGTGGCGGCGACGATCAGGAGCGGGTGGAGCGGGGCGATGGCGCGTTCGGCTTTGGGAGCACGGTCGCGGAGCCAGTAGCGGAATGCCCAGACCCATTCGAGACCGACGGCTTCATGACGAATCTGGGTGACGCGGAAGCCGGTCGTTTCGAGCGCGCGCGTCAGGGTCGCGGTCGAGAAGGTCGTCAGGTGGCGGGGCGGGTCGTAGCCGATCCAGCGGCGGCCGAGGACGCGAGCCTCGATTGAGTCGCCATTCGGCAGCCAGAGGATCAGTGAGCCGCCGGGAGCCAGCACACGGTGAATCTCGCGCAACGTCGCGATTGGGTCGCGGACGTGCTCGATCGTGTGCGAGAGGATGATCGTGTCGAAACTCGCGTCATCGAACGCGGCGTCTTCGAGCATCCCGACGCGGACATCCAGTCCGTGGCTATGCGCGATGGTTGCGGCACGCTCTCCCGGTTCAACACCGGTCACATTGGGGTTGCCGCTACGACGGATCGCCAGCAGCAGGTCGCCCGTAGCACATCCGACATCCAGCACCCGTCGCGGCGGGCCAAGCAGCCGCCAGAGTTGCCGGACGGAACGTTGCTCCAGCCACCCCTTCGCCTTGCCGGAGAGTCCGGGCCGGGTGTGTGGTCTGTACGTGTCCGAGTACGCGGCGGCGAGTTCCTCATCAGTCGGCTGCGGGTGGATGCGGAGGAGGTTGCAGGTGATGCAGCGGAGGAGGGGGTAAGTGTGAACCTCACCCCCCCGGCCCCCCTCTCCGGCGCGGAGAGGGGGGTGTCGGTCGATCGAACTTGGCTCCCCCCTCTCCGCGTCGGAGAGGGGGGCCGGGGGGGTGAGGTAAAGCGCTACCTCCCCCTCACTCCCCCCACAGAGCGGACAGACAAACCCCTCGTCACGCATCGCGGCGCAGCACCTTGCGGATCGAGTAGTCGCGGGGGTGGTGGGTGTCGCCGCCGGTTCTGGCGTGGTGGGCGATCATCTCGCCGAGGAGGCCGAAGACGACGAACTGGGAGCCGACGATCATCAGCAGGACGCCAAGGGTCAGCAGCGGGCGATGGCCGATTGGCTCGCCGAGCGCGAGTTTGAGGAAGGCGAGATAGGCATCGATCGCGAAACCGAGGCCGAAGGTCAGTAGGCCGATCAGACCGAAGAGATGGAGCGGGCGGCGCGTGTACTGGGTCAGGAAGACGACCGTCAGGAGGTCGAAGAAGCCGCGGATGAAGCGGGCCGGACCGAACTTGCTACGGCCGAACTTCCGCGCCCGGTGCGGAACACGGACCTCCGCAACCTTGAAGCCCCGGAAGTGCGCCAGGACCGGGATGTAGCGGTGCATCTCGCCGTAGAGCGGCACTTCTTCGACCACCTCACGGCGATAGGCTTTGAAGCCGCAGTTGAAGTCGTGCAGCGGGACACCGGAGACAATCCGGACGACGCGGTTGAAAATCGCAGATGGCAGCGTCTTCGAGACGGGGTCCTGCCGGTCGGCCTTCCAGCCCGAGACCAGGTCGGCGTCGTCGGCCAGCAGCGGCGCCAGCAGCGACGGTATCTCAGCCGGGACGTCCTGCAGGTCGGCGTCGAGCGTGACGATGTACTCGCCCTGCGCGGCGGCGAATCCCGCTGCGAGGGCCGCCGACTTGCCGAAGTTCCGGCGCAGTTGGATGACCTGAACCCGCGGGTCTGCTGCGTAGAGGTCGCGGAGGACTGCCGGAGAGGCATCGGTCGAGCCATCGTCGACGAAGATGATCTCGGCATCGCCCGGTAGCGACAACCCTGCCAGTGCCGCATCGATTTCCGCGTGCAATGGGCGCAGGCTCTCGGCCTCGTTCAGCAACGGGACGACGACCGATATCCCGACAGCAACGGCTGACGGCTGATGGTCGATGGCTGATGGTTGAATGTCCAGCAGGTCGGTCGCGTTCATGGCGTGACGATACCCCGTCGGCGTTCGCGCGCCAATGTGAAGATCAGTGCCGCAAGCCAGGCGATCCCGCTGATGGCGGCCGCCACGACGTAGAGCGTCCAGCGATGCGGTTGAAATGTCAGGTCGATCGTGTGCGCACCAGCGGGGATGTCGAGCGATTGAAGCACCTCACCATACCGGCTCGGGCTAACGGTCTCGCCGTTGATCTTCACGGTCCAGCCGTTGTAATCGACCTGCGAGACGATCAGCCTGCCGCCCGGTGAGTCGGCGGGTAGCGTCAACCTGAGATGGTCGGAGTCGCGCTGCTGGACGCTGACCTCAACGTCGCTGCCCTCGATCCATGCGCGTGGGCGGGGGTCTGGTGCTTCCCAGATCACGACGCCACTCTCGGACCGCAGCGCTTCCCGGTAGCCTGCCGGTGGCTCCTGATCGGTCGCGGCGATCAGGTAGCGGGCGTTGAGGTCGCGGTACGCATCGGACGCCCGATCCTGTCGGACACGGTAGAGAAGTGCGTCGTAATCGGCCAGCGCGAGCGGGTCGACGAGGCCTCCGATATCGTCCAGCCCGACCAGCTGGGCAGTGTTTGGTTGCCAGTTCGGGGCGATCGCTTCGATCCGGAATGGGCCATCCTGCGCGTAGCGCTCTCGAAGGAAGGCGATGGCCTCCGGGTGGCGATAGCCTGCCAGCACGTCGTCGGTCGTCGGGTTGAAGGGCGATGTCGCGTGGAAGAGATCGAGCAGGACGACGATGAAGACGGCCAGCACCAGGCCACCACCACGCAGGGTCCTGCGCCAGATCGCGGCGGCGACACCCAGCCCCAACGCCAGCCAGAGTGCCAGCATGACCGCGTTGTTGAGCGCAATGACGGGCCGGTTGTACAGATCCGGGTCGCTGACGACCTGAGTGAAGATCAGTGGGATGACGATGACTGCGACGACCGCCAACGCGCCAGCCAGCCCGACCACTCCCCAGCGAAGGGTGCTCTCCTGCCTCGGGCTCCAGCGTCTGCGCTCGCGGAGCAGCGCACCAAGCCCCCAACCGGCCAGCAGCGCAACGGCCAGGTCGAAGAACATGAATGCTCTGCCTGCCCCGCGAACCCGATCGTAGCCCGGCACGAACGCGTAGGCCCAGCCATGTAATGACGCGAATGGTCCCAGCAGGAACACGAGCGCGACGATCGAGACGACCGCCCAGAACACCCGCGTCCGGGTCGGCTTGACCAGCAGCCCAAAAGCCGCCAGCGCCATCGCGAGGACACCGGTGTATCCCCAGATTTCGGTGTTCGAGAACGATCCCCAGTAGTCGGTGGGATTTGAGCCGTAGACGGTCGGCAGCAGCAGGTGGACCAGCGCGACTGGCTGGACCGAGAACTGGCTCGCTCCCGCGTACTCCAGCCCGCTCCGCACCGTCCGCCCGGTCAACTCCAGCATCGGCAGGACGGCGGGTGCGCTGAGTCCCAAAGCGATGAGGACCGTGGCGGCGAGTTTCAATGCGCGGGGAAGTGCGGTATCACGGAGGACAGCAACATTGTCTCTGTCACCCTGAGCCGCAGCGAAGGATCGCTCAGCATACGAGACAGGAACGCGTTGATCGGAAGACGCATCTGGCGCGACCGAGCCTTCGGGATCGTCGACCCCAGGCGATCCTTCGCGGCTCAGGATGACAGGCGATACGTCACCGTCCTGAGTAGCGTCTACATCTTCCGAATCCCGAATCTTGAATCCCGAGTCCCGCGCAACACGCCAAAGTTCGAACAGCGCCACCGCAACCGTCGCAGTCAACGTGAACAGCAGGATTGGTTGATGACCAGCGAGAACTGCGTGGGTGAGGGGTACGACTCCAAGCAGGGCAGCCAGCCACGAGTCCCGACGGATCGCGGCGACGACAGCGGCCAGCAGCCAGGGCGCCCAGGCCGCGGTTGCCAGCATTGGGTAGTGGCCGAGGTGGGCAACCATGAAGCCGGAGTAAGCGAAGATCGCGCCGGTCAGGACCGCGCCATCGCGTGGGATGTCGTAGACCCGCGCCAGCCAGTAGGCTCCCCAACTCGCCAGCAGAAAGTGCAGGAGCACCAGTAGTTCAAGCGCGGCGTAGTCGAATGGGTCAACCAGCAGGTAGGCAAGCAGGTTCGGCGGGTAGAGCAGCCCAGCCTGGAAGTTCGCAAGATGCGGCGCGCCTGAGAAGAGATGCGGGTTCCAGAAGGGTAGCCGTCCGTCCTGCACCTCGCGGGCGGCGAAGGCGTGGATTGGGTAGAAGAACGAGGCCAGGTCGCCACCACCCTTTGGGACGACCGCGCCGGACCGGTACGGCTGCCAGAAGAAGAGCAGGTGGATCAGTGAGAGCGCCGCGAAGGCCGCGACTTCCGGCAGCAGCCACGGCCAGCGCCGCCGCAACCCAGCCTGCATCGCCGCGACCGCGATTGCCGCGATCGCCAGCCCCAGCAGCGCGACCCCCCACCACGGCAGGAGCGGCCCTGAGCGGATGGCTGTCAGTGCGTCAACCGGCATGACACCCCGACTCTCGTAGGGACAGGTCTACGACCTGTCTTCGCCCGCAGGCGGGTGGTTGAAGTGCAGTAGGCGTCTCCAGGGTTTCGAACGTCTGCGCCCGTGCCGATACGCCCATGTCGGTTCTCAGACGCCTGCGGGCGCGGACAGGTCGTAGACCTGTCCCTACGAGAGTCGGGGCACGCAACGCCATCTCCTGGTAGTCCGAGTTCCCTGTCGAGGTGCATTCGCTCATGGGATAGCAATGATAACGGTGTCTTGCCAATCCCGCGTCCCGAATCCCCGGTACCGAACGTCAGACGTTGAAGAGGAAGTGGGCGATGTCGCCGTCCTGGACGATGTAGGTCTTGCCTTCGAGGCGGAGTTTGCCGGCTTTGCGGGCTTCGGCCATCGAGCGCGTCGCGATCATGTCATCGTAGGCGACGATCTCGGCGCGGATGAACCCTCGGGCGATATCGGAATGAATCTCGCTGGCTGCTTCGACGGCGTTTGCGCCCTTTTTGATCGTCCATGCGCGGTTCTCGTCGGGACCAACCGTGAAGAACGAGATCAGACCGAGCAGGCCGTAGGAGATGCGGACGACACGGTCGCGGCTCGACTCATTGATACCGAGGTCGGCCATGAACATCTGGGCGTCCTCGTCGTCGAGTTGGGCAATCTCCATCTCGATCTTGCCGGCCAGCGCATGGATCTCGATGCCGGGGCGAGAGAACTGCTCGCGAGCCTGGGCTGTCAGCGTCTCCATCGGCTCGCCGAGTTGTTCCTCGCCGACATTGAGGAGAACGAGAATCGGCTTCTGTGTCAGGAAGCCAAAGCCACGCAACAGCCGCTCTTCCTCCGGATCGACCTCCACCTCACGAATTGGCGTGCCGTCCTCCAGCGCGACCTTGAAGCGCTCCAGGGCGGCGGCTTCCCGCTCGTGGGCTTCCTTCTCCGCGCCGCGCAACTTCGGGATCGTCGCCTGAATGCGAGTCAATCGCTTCTCGATGATGGCCAGGTCGGAGAATGTGAACTCAAGGAAGAGCGTTTCCAGGTCGCGCAGCGCGTCGACGCTCTCCTCCGGGTGCGGCACGTTGCTGTCGGCGAAGGCACGGACGACCAGCACCAGCGCGTCGGCCTGCGCCAGGTGCCCGAGCAACTGCCCGCCCATCCCTGACTCGGCCAGACCTTTCGCGACACCTGCGACATCGAGGTACTGGACGTCAGCGGGAACGACACGCTTCGGATTGAATAGCGGCGTCAGCGCATCGAGGCGCGGGTCCGGCACCTTGACCGTTGCCAGATTCGGCTCACCCTCGCCCGACGAGAACCCGCCGGTCACCGCCTCCGAGCGCGTCAGCGCGTTGAAGACGGTCGTCTTCCCGCTCTGCGGCAATCCCACGATGACCAGTCGAAGCGACATTGCGTGCGTACCTTCCCGGAATCCCCGAACGTGCAAAACACTCAATTGAATCATATGGAGATCGTGACGCGTGATGCGTGATGCGTGACGCGGTGAGACTCGGGTACCCAGACTGTAGCCCGGCTTCTCAGCGTCACGCGTCACGCGTCACGCGTGACGAAGAATGAACCAAACCCACTCTCAATGCGACAGACTAGTAGCAATGAATGATGACGAGTTGATCGCGGCGGTCGGCGCTGGCGATCAGATGGCCCTGAAGACGTTGTTCGAGCGGCATGCGCCGTGGATCGCTGGGCGATTGCGGCGGACGCTGCCGGTCGATGCTGTCGAAGATGTGGTGCAGGAGACGTTCATCGCCGTCTGGCGCGGGGCGGGAACCTACACGGGTGGTGGCGAGGTCGGTGGCTGGCTCTGGGGAATCGCGCGACGGCAGGCGGTCAACTGGTTGCGGAAGCACGGGCGGGTCGCTCCGGAGATCGTCCCGGCAGTTGCGCGAGACCCGGCGACGGTCGCGATTGCCCGGGCTGATCTGCAACGAGCTGTCGCGACGTTGGGGATCGAGGAGAGCGAGTTGTTGCGGTTGCTCTATGTCGAGGATCGGCCGGTTGCGGAGGTTGCGCAGGCGCTCGACATCCCGGCCGGGACCGTCAAGAGTCGGGCCTTTCGGCTGCGGCGGACGCTTCAGGCAGCGCTGGGGATCGGAGAGGGTCGATGACGCTGGAGAGACAGATGCATCCTGACGATCCCGCTCACATCGCCGGTTGCGCTGTCTGCCGGGAGGCAATGGCGGCGACGCTCGAAATTGACATGGGCCGCGTCTGGGATGGCGTGGCTGGTGAGGTGATGGCGACACCAGTCGGGCGGGTCGAACGGTTCGCTGGCTGGTTGTTGCGTTCACCGGGGCTGGCGCGGGCCGTCGTCGCGACACCGTCGCTGGTGCTGTCGTGGCTGCTGGCGAGCGCTGCGGTGCTGGCGGTCGGTGTCGTCGTGACGGCGGCCTCGGGTGGCGAGACACCATGGGTGGCGCTGCTGGCGCCGGTGCTGGCGGGGGCCGGGGTGGCCTACGCCTACGGGCCAGGTATCGATCCGTCGTTTGAATTGTCACAGACGATGGCCGTGCCGGACCGGCTCGTCCTGCTGGCGCGAGTGCTGGCTGTCTTTGGCGTCAATGCTGTCTTTGGGGTGGTCGCCTCGCTGGTAGCAGCACCGGTCGTTGGGCTGACACTCGGCTGGCTGCTGCCGATGACGACGGTGGCGGCGATCGGGCTGGCGGCGGCGACGCTGGCACGTTCGGCGAACGTCGGTGTCGCGGCCGGGCTGGCCGGCTGGGGGCTGATCGTGCTGGCGAACGCGGCCGATTCGCGCGACATCGCGGCGGCGGTCGAACGCGGCTGGCTGATGCCCTTCTACCTCATGGGAACAGTCGTTTGTATCGGGTTGGCGCTCCATGCGACGAGCGGCGATCGGAATCGAGGTCTTGGATGGCAATAAGCGCGCTGAACGTCGATGTCCAGGGCTTGACGCAACGCTTCGGTCGGACGACCGTCCTCGATGGACTGGACCTGCTGGTCGGGACGGGCGTGTTCGGGCTGCTCGGGCCGAATGGGGCCGGCAAGACGACGCTCTTGCGGACGCTGGCGACGATCGCGACGCCGAAGGCTGGGACGCTTCGGCTGCTCGGCTACGATCCGGGGCGCGACAGCGAGCGGCGGCTGCTCCGACGACGGCTCGGCTACCTGCCGCAGCACCTCGGCTACTATCCCAACTTCACCGTCTTCGAGTTCGTCGAGTACTTCGCGCTACTGAAGGAGATGCCGAACCGCGAGGTCCGGCCGGCCGTCGCCCGGGCGATCCAGCGTGTTGGGCTGGAGGAACGTGGCAAGTCGAAGCTCAAGTCGCTCTCGGGCGGGATGCTGCGACGAGTTGGGATCGCCCAGGCGATCGTCAACGACCCGGACCTGCTGCTGCTCGACGAGCCGACGGCTGGGCTGGATCCCGAGCAGCGCGTCCTCTTCCGGGCGTTGCTGCGTGAGATCGGCGCGAGTGCGACGGTGATCGTCAGCACCCATCTGGTTGAGGATGTCGCGGCGGCCTGCACCGAGGTCGCGCTGTTGAATGCTGGGCGGATCGCGTTCCGCGGCACCCCGGAGGAATTGACGCTGCTCGGCGAGGGGTACGCGGTCGGCGACTCGCCGCTCGAACGGGGCTACAGCCGCGCGCTGGCGGGGACACGGACATGACGGCGACGATGCGGCTGTTCACGATCGAGGCGCGTCGAAGCGTCGCACTCTGGTTCTGCCCGCTCATCGCGATGGTTGCCTGCTGGTACGCGAACGATCGCTTGACGTCGGTTGGGGTCGTGCTCTGGCGACACAGCAGCATCTCCATCGGTGAGTCTCTGATCATCCTTGCGCCGCTCATGGGTGGTGTCGCTGCCTGGGCGGCGGGACGTGACCAGCGGCGGGGAATGGGCGATTTGCTGGCGATGACGCCACGGCCGATCTCGCAACGCACATTGGCCGAATGGAGCGGGATGTTGATCTGGGGCGTCGTTGCGTACGCAATCGTCGGCGCCTATGTCGTTGTTATGACGGTGCGTGACGATGCATGGGGGAGTCCTTCCGCTGCTCCCGTCATCATCGGACTGCTTGCGATTGTCGCCGCATCGGCGATCGGATACCTGATCGGATCGGTGATTCCAGGTCGGTTCGTACCTCCACTCGTTCCGATCGGTCTCTTTCTCGCGATCGGTTTGTTGAATACCGACTGGTTTCTGGACGGTCCAGTATCGCTGCTGTCGCCATGGACACTCGTCGATCGGCAACTCTTCCTGGACTCGGATCAGGTGTTCTACGCACCGCCGCCGTTGTATCCCCTGCCGATGACGCTCTGGCTCTCGGGCTTGACCGGAATGGCGTTGACTGGTGTCGTGCTGGCAAGCCGGCGTGAGATCCCGGTCTGGTCGGCACTGGCCGGCTCAATGCTGGTTGCGACAGCCGGCGCGACGCTGCTGCTCAGTGCCTACGATGACAGGTATGTCGATGGCGCGCCTTGGGAGCGTGGCGAAGCGGCCTCGTACACGCCTCTGTGTGTCGAGCGGTCGGTTCCCGTCTGCGTCCATCCAGCGTTCGAGCGGTACCTCTCCGCGCACGCCGATCGGATCGACGACCTGATCCAGCCAGTGGCCGGCTTGCCCGGCGCGCCGGTTCGCGTAGAGCAATTGCCGTATACATATGGTGTCCTCCCGGATGGGACGCTGGCGACCGGTCCGTACGGAGTTGAGATGGCTGCGCTGGCATTGGTTCAGCCGCCGGTCGCTCCGGAGCCAGGCTGGAACCTGCACTATGATCTGCAGCCGGAACAGATCGCGGTGGCGATCTGGCTGGCTCAGCGGGTCGAGGATCAGGCGTTCTTTCGGTGGTTGCTCAATGGCCAATTGCGCGACACGCAGGCTACAGAAGCGGCGATCTATGCCGCAGTTGATCGCTTCAACGCGCTCGATCCCGCCGAGCAACGCCGATGGTTCGACGCCCACTACGCCGATCTGCGCGCCGGACGGCTGACACTGGACGACCTGCCATGATGGCGACGATGCGGCTGCTCTCGATCGAGACGCGGCGGAGTGTGGCGCTCTGGTTCGTCCTGCCGCTGGCGGCCCTGGTTGTCTGGGGGACGCTGTCGACGATGCGACCGGATGGTTCGCCGACGATCTGGTCGCGCAGCAACGTCCAACTCGGGCTGATGTGCGTCGTGGCGGCCTTCATCATGTGTGGTGTCGGCGCCTGGATGGCAGGGCGTGGTCGGCGACGGCGGGTGGACGAACTACTGGCGACGATGCCGCGGCCCGCGTCGCTGCTGGATCTCCCGATCCTGGCCGGGACGGTCGTCTGGGGGCTACTGGGTTGCCTGCTGCCCGCCGCACTGGTTTTCGCCCTCGTCGACCGTGAGGCGACCTGGGGTGGTCCGGAGGCCGGTCCGATCGTTATCGGGTTGCTGACGGTCGTAGCCGGGACAGCCGTCGGTTACCTCGGGGGCACGATCATCCCGAGCCGCTTCGCCGCGCCGCTGATGGCCGTCATCTTCACGACGATGGCGCTGCTGGTGGGGACTCGCTCGGCGTCGCTCGCCTACCTCTCGCCACTGGCGATGGACCCGCGCGGCTCCAACTCGTACGACGTCTTCTATCAGGCACCGACGCTACCACTGGCGCAGACGGCCTTCTGGCTGGCCGGTGTGACAGCCTGTGCGAGTACTGCGACATCCCTCTGGCGACGAAGGACGATGTGGACGTGGGGCGCATTCGTTGGGTCGTCGGTCGTCGCGATAACCGCGGCGGTGCTGCTGACGCAGGCGTTCGTCCATCCGCCTTGGGAACGGAACTACGCCGGGCAGCCGATGGCGGAGTACGAACTGGCCTGTGTCGAGCGGGCGATCACGATCTGTGTGCATCCGGCGTTTGAGGCGCGGTTGGATGAGTACGCCGACCGGATCAATGCGCTGGTCGCGCCGCTGATCGACGTGCCCGGTGGGCCAACCCGAGCGGAGCAACTGCCGTCGTCGAACTGGCCGCTTCCGGATGGCGTATTTGAGATCCTGCCAAGTCCGATCGTCGCCGCTCATGCCGCACATGAACTGGTCCGTGAAGATAGGACAGCTATCACTCCAGCCCAGCAGGTGATCGCAACCTGGCTGTTGATGCAGGCTGGTGAGGATGCTTCAGAGGCACGCATCTTCGCCAGCCCCGGACAGCGGATTGAGGAGGTCACAGCAGCAGTCAATCGATTCGCCTCGCTTGGCCCCGAGGCGCAACGCGCCTGGTTGATGGCGAACTTCAAGGATCTGCGTGCCGGTCGGATCACGATGGCTGACCTGCCATGAGGCTCTGGCTACTCTACCTGCGCTCGCGGCTGGCGTTTCCGGCGCTGGTCGGGCTGTTCCCGATTGCGGGGCTCTGCTGGTTCGCCGGTCAGCGCTGGGGGGACGAGCCTGACCTGTTCCTGATCGCGACGATCATCGGGCCGCTGGCGGCATCCGCCGTGATCTGCGTGACGATTGGTTCGCCATTTGGCGAGGTCGAGCAGTCGCTGAGCAGGCCGTTGGTTGGGATTCGGCTCGGCCATCTGGTGGCATTGCTGCTTGCCGCGTCTGTCGTACTGGCAGTCGCGGCGACGGCCTGGCCGGGGGCATATGTAGAGTGGCGCTACGTCCGCAACCTCGTCGGGCTGACCGGGCTCGGCCTGCTCTTCGCGCGTGTACTTGGCGGACGGCTGCTGTGGGCGCCGCCGCTCGGCTTCGCGATGCTCTCGATCTTCCAGCGTGGGGCTGCATCCGGCGATGCAGCGGACTGGGCCTGGATCGTCCAGCCCGCCGACCGTGAAGTGGCGGCGCTGCTGGCGATTGGCCTGCTGCTCGGCGGCCTCGGGCTGGCGTCGCGCTTCGGGGCTCGCGACCTCGATGAACGCAGTGTCGGCTGATCCAATGACGCAGGCGTGACACGCTGTCAACCGTGTGCTATCCTCAGTGTACGTACACTCTGAACGAGGAACGTCCTTGGGGGGTAGTCAATGGTTCTGGTGCGTCGGACGGGCAAGGCAGAGAAGCTGTACGGCTACACGGCCGATGAGGTCGCGCGGTTTCTGCAATACGATCCGCAGGCAGTCCGCTACTGGCTGCGGACCGGCCATCTGGCTGGACGCTACGACGAGCGGCTTGGTGACTGGCGAGTGACGGCGACCGAACTGGTCGACTTCCTGCGCCAGACGAGCGAGCCGATGCCGACCGGTGTGGTAGGTGACTTCAGCCGGCCCGAAGAAGTGCTGGTTGAAGAGATCGTCTTCGCTGCGGAAGGCGTCGAACCGATCACCGTCGAGTTGCCAACAGCACGCCCGGCTGCTGAGCCGGAAGAGCAGCGAGTCCGCGTTCGTACGCGTGAAACTGTCCTTCCAGCCTGTTGACGCACTAGAACATCTGTGCTACTCTGGTGGAGTCGTTGAAGCGGGAAACCCGCCGCTCCGAAGAGGGGAGAAGGACCGGAAAACCGGACTCCTTTGACGGTCGACCACCGGCACGGTCGACTGATCCAGGCCAGCAATGGCGCGATCCCTGACGCGGAACCGGCGTCCCATGTTCAACGACGCAACCCCCGGTCGTCATGGCCCCACACCAGACGACCAGCCTCCTCTTCCCCACCCCTCGCGGGCCGTGCTTCCCTGCAAACCGGCACGGCCCGTGGATCCCCTTCTAGCCATCAGCTGTTAGTTATTAGCCATTAGTTTGGCCGAATGTGTTGAACGGGTCGACCCGCTTGATACAGACCAACAGGCTAACTGCTAACAGCTATTGGCTTAGAGCTACCAGCTGATTCACATGCTCCGCATCGTGATCCACGATGGTTTCGACGACGTCGGCGATGCTCATTTCGCCGTTGGTGTCGTGGATGCCGGCGCGTTCCCAGTCGCGGAGGGAGAGGCCCATCAGCAGCGAGACGATCTCGCCACGGGTGGCGTTAAAGGCTTCGAGGTTGTCTTCGACGGTACCGGACATGAGTTGTTCCTGGATCTCGGCTCCCTTGCCGGAGCCACCGGGACGCAGGCGTGGCTCCTTCTCGCGGAGTAGCTGGTTGAGACGCTCGAGCCAGATGTGTTCGGTGGCGGCCATATGGGCGAGTACCTGCGGCGCACCCCACTCCCCTTCCGGTGGCTCGCCAGCCGCCTCGGCCGCCGCCTTGAGTTGCGTCGGCCCCTGGACGACGATATCGAGCAGTTCCCGGTAGGAGTCGAGCATTGTGGATGACCTGTCTCTCTATTGAACGGGAATCGGGATTCGGGAACCGGGATTCGGGGCGGTTGACGGAGACTGCTTCTCCCGACGCCCCGAATCCCGGTTCCCGAATCCCGGCGTTACGCGGCGACGATTTGCCAGGTGATGCCGAACGGGTCGACGAATGCGAAGGCTCGTGGGCTATCTTCCTGGACGGTGTAGTTGGCGAACATGGCGCGACCGCGCAGTTCGTTGAGCGTCTCGATCGGTGCGGTGACGCTGATGTAGGCGACGCGCTGCTCCATCATGACGGCGGCGGCACCGGCGTTGATGACGACCAGTGAGACGGCGCCGTTCTCCAGCCGGATGATGTCTGGCTCGACGCCAGTCGAATGTCGCTCAGCCCAATCGTAGTCGGCCGGCAGGTGCTGCCAGCGATCGTCGTCGCGGCGAGCGCGGTAACTGACGTTCATCCCAAAGAAATCGCGGTAGAACGCTTCGGCCCGGTAGACGTCCTTGACGCGGACGGCGACGTGATCGACCGCGCCAAGTGCGACCTGCCGGTCAGCGACAGCGATCGCAGAACTCCCTGCAGTCCGGCCACCATACGGAACGTCCGCCACCTTCGCCCCACTTTCCATCATTCCGGCGTCCAGGTAGTGGACGTTCGGCATCGTGTTCTCGTACCAGTACTGGTTGCCCTGAATCAGTCGCCGGAGCGCCTTCGGATCATGCTCGACCAGCGCAAAGCGCCCGCCCTTGTAGGCTTCGAGATAGACATCGCTGGCTGCTTCGTCGGTTGCGTCCAGCCATTGATAGACGGTGTCGATCACATCAAGCGTGTTGGCAGTCACGCTCAACTCGACGCGCTGCTCGTCGCTGACGCTGGGCGTCGGCCGACGCTCGATGAGGACCATCGCGTCGCGGGCGGTCCCGACAGCCGCTTTGGCGGAATCGTGCAGCGCCTCAGGCACATCGAGAACAAAGCGATAGGTCATCTGGGGCCAGCTCCTCAAATCTCAACCGCTCGGCCGCTCGCGGCCCATTATCCCTGCCGCGACGGATCACCCCGGATTGTAGCACCGGCGCGACTGGTAACGCGGCCCTTCCCGATTGTCATGCTGCAGTCACCCATATGAATAGAAGAAACGCTTCGTGAAGGTCGTTGCTGCGATTTCGACGTATGCATTGATGTCGGGCGATCGCATGGTTCTTCGACGTGCGCTGAGCCGGTAACCCCGACTTCGACGGTCGTGCATGATGCGGGAGAGATCAATGCCTCGCGCGGTTGCAGGGTTCCGAACCGCCGCAGATCGCACTGGGCTACTCAGTCGCCGTCGGTTGCTGCGGGCCGGGCTGGCTGGGACGCTGCTGCTCGTTACCACGACATGTAGCGAAGAGCGTGACGAAGCGAGCGGCCCACGTGCGACACCGACACCAGAGGGTGCGATGCAATCCCAATCGACGCGCACCGGGGATGCTTCCATCCTCGCGTCGATTGCCGCTGGTAAGTTGACGGCAAGGCCCGAGACGGAGACACCATCGACCGCGACGAAGTCGGGTCTTCAAGCACTCGGGATCGGCCGGGAGCAGGACACGCTTCTCTATGTCCCGAAGACGTACGCGCACGAGACGCCTGCCCCGCTACTCGTCATGTTGCATGGGGCCGGTGGTGACGCGCGCGGGTTCATCAGCCTGTTCCCGAGTGTTGCCGACGAGTACGGGATGCTTGTCCTGGCGATCAGTTCGAATGAGGCGACCTGGGACATCATCAGTGCAGGCGGGTTCGGAGCCGACATCGAGCGACTCAATCTCGCGCTGGGGGCTGTCTTCGCGCAGTATGCGGTCGATCCGAACCAAATCGCGCTGGCGGGATTCTCCGACGGGGCATCGTATGCGCTCTCGGTCGGGATAACGAACGGTGGCCTCTTCAGCGCGATCATCGCCTTCGCGCCCGGCTTCGTCGCGCCGGGTCGGGCGGAAGGCGAGCCACGTATCTTCATCGCCCATGGGACACTGGATGTCGTCCTGCCAATCGACCAGACGAGCCGGGTAATCGCGCCGCAATTGACCGACGCTGGGTATGAGGTTGCGTACGTCGAGTTCGAGGGAACCCACAGCCTTCCGCCTGATATCGTCGACCGGGCGATCGCGTGGTGGCTTGGCGGTGTGTGACCGCCGTTGCGGCTCGATCAGGGGTTCGGGACCGAGAGGACCCCGGCGTCGGTCGTGACGAAGATGTCGGCTCCGTCGAGTGCAAACTGGATTCCGGTGACGACCGCGTCGAGGGCAACTTCGTCGTAGCGCACCCAGGTCGCGCCGCCGTCCTGCGAGATGTAGAGACCGTGGCTGGTGCCGGCGTAGATGCGCTGCTTGTCGGTCACGCCGATCCGGACGGTATGGACACCGATGCCGGCCAGTTCGGGGTCGGCTGCCCGGCCCGGCGCAGGAATCGTCTGCGATGTGACCGCTTCGAGCCCGAAACGGCTGGAGGACCAGGTCGCGCCGCCGTCGTCTGAGACGTGCACCGAATCGACACCTCCGACTACGATCCGATCTCCACGAGCATCCAGCGTCGCGTGTCCACGCACTTCCAGCAGCATGTCCCCGAGCAATGGTTTGGCCGGGTCGGTGATATCGACCGTCCGTAACCTGCTGACTCCATCTTTCGACGTCCCGAGGATCAGTAACCGTTCGCCTGCCAGGGCAGCGTCGGCCAGCGGAAAGTCGTTCATCAGTGCGAGGCGCATCCACGTGTTGCCCGAAGTTGTCGAAATCGCGAGGTAGCACGACGAGCCGTAGATGATCTCGGGGATGGTCGGGTCGACCGCCAGCGGGCGGATATTGCGTCCCTGTGGTTGCACGCGCCAGCTGTTGCCGCCATCGTGGCTGACTTCGAACGGAATCTCCGGTGCGGAGCCATCGATCGTGCAGTTCGGGTGGTTCCCACGAAAGATCCGATCCGGATTCGCCGGATCGACGAGTAGTTTCCGGCCATCATTCATGGTCCGGGTCCGTTCCCACCGGCCACTCTGTCGCCGGTAGAGTGCGCTGGCCGTCAGCGCATAGGTGGGACCCTGGCTGGGATCGGGGATGAAGAGTTCGACAACCGGTTCGCCGTCGATGACGATGATCTCACGCGCGGGCGTCTGCGTTGTCGTCGGGCTACCCGCTGCACGCGGGGTGCTGTCATCGGTGGTGGCATCACACGCGGTGAACAGGACACTGATGATGAGGAGCAATGCCACGACCGCCGAACGCACGCGCAATGAGTGGCACGGCCTCAAGTTGTGCGAAAAACCCATCAACGCATTCCTCGACATGGGAAAACCCGGATCGCACTGCATGATACGACGGCCCAGCCGGAATATACATGGCCGGAATGGACCAGTTTTGGTCGCTCTACTCCTGTAAGGCGACATGGGCGAATCCGGTATGGCGAGCCGCACTACCCGTGTGGCGAACCAATCGGATTGATAATGTCGCCAGTGAGAGCGTTGACGTCGATGACGCGCCGAGTCGCGTTATCCGGTAGTCCCGACAACGTAATCTGCCATGCAAGCCGATATTCGCCAGCAAGTACAGTCCCGCTGTGGCGAGGATTATCCGTCTCTTCGAAGACGGTCGGGTACCAGACAGCGACGAGGCGGATTGATTCTGCGTCGATGTTTTCGGCCCCGTGCTCCGCGCGTGCGTCCGCCAGCGCGATGGCGATCGCCTGCAGCTCCTCAATGATCGGCTCGGTCGGGCCGTCATAGTCACCGCGCATGATGTCGAACGAGTGGACATTCGCCGTTCGGAGATCGACGCTCACTGTCAGCGAGATTGGCAGCCAGACGCCGGAGTCCGGCTCTTGATACGACCACTGGACGCGATAGAGTTCGTCCCCAACACCCTCACCAGCAGCCCAGCCTCCAGGGGCATCCTCCTCGGTGAGCGTCAGTTGGTTGAACTCGATAATCGCCGACCGACCGAATGATTCGGCGATTGCTCGGGCTTTCGCGTTGTCGATCTCATTGATCGGCGCTCCAAGTGACGACCGGCTGGGAAGGGTTGCCGACATAATCCAGCCGGTGTCCGCATCGACGACTACCTCATCGGGCCAGATGACGTCGGGGACGGTATGTGTAACCCGATAGGTTGGCGGGAATGCATCAAGGGGGATGAACTCGGCGGCCAGGTCGTTGATGGGGACGCCGAGAAACGCGCCAGCCAGCACCGTCGCTTCGTAGAGTGTGAGCAACCTGCCGTCTCGTTCCGGTTCGTCCAGGACTGAGATTGGCGTCATGCCGGCAATGGCTGCCTGTGGTGGAGTCGTGGCGGACGCCGTCGTGGCGGTCGCCGTTGGCGATGGATCTGTTGTCGCCGTCTGAGTCGCAGTCGCGTGGAAGGACGCGGTCGGCGATCCGCTGCTGCCGATCCTGCTGAACCGGGATTCCGGCTCGGGCCGCAGCATCACGACCCCGCCGATCAACAGGGCGAGGACAGCCGCGACGGCGGCGAATTCCCAGTAGCGCGACCGGCGTTCGCGAATCGAGATCGGCGTTGGCGGGTGAACCTTGAGTTCTCCCGATCCACCACTCACTGGAGATGCGGGTTTCCCTCCCCGCGACGACTGCGACGGGACAGCCAGCAAGTTCTGTCGTAGCGCGGAAATGTAGGCACGATCCGGATATGGTGCGTCATCGAGTGCGTACAGCGCGTCGATCGTGTCGTCGCCTGAAGTGGTCGGGCGGTTCACGACGAAATCGTCCCAGGCGCGGGAAACCTCGTCAGCAGCCTGGTTGTTGAACGGGTGTGGCATCCCGCGCCTCCTCTGCTTGGTCGGTGATCTGGACGCCGAACAGCGCACGCAGGCGGTTGATCGCACGGAAGTGCAGCAGTTTGACGGCACCTTCGCTGCGGCCGAGTACGGCAGCGATTTCGGCTCCGGTTAGTCCGGCCAGCCGTAATTCGACGACGGTCCGCTGGTCGGGCGAGAGTTGGACGAGGTAGGTCCGCAATGTGTGGCGGGCTTCGCCGGCCAGCGCGAACTCCTCCGGAGACGGGCCAGTGTCGGGAGTATGGAAGGCGTCGTCGAGCGGTCGTTCGGGTCGTTGTCTGCGCCAGAGGTCGATGACGGTGTTGTGGGCGATTGAGAACAGCCAGGCGCGGAACGATCGGCCCCGATAGCCGGGCATCGCGTTGAGTGCCTTGAAGAAGATTTGGCTGGTCGCGTCCTCTGCCGCCTGGCGGTTACCGAGTCGACGGTAACAGTAGCGGTAGACGGCATCGACATAACGGTCGTAGAGCGGTGCGAACGCCTGCCGGTCGTGCCGGGCGCGTTCGACTAACGCCTGCTCCTCATCATGGTCCGGTTGCCCGGCGCGTCTGCCGTCCAGCGTACCGCTCCGTTCCTGTTGCTCACATCTCAGGATGGTAGACGAGGCCGCCTGGGAATGGTTACGGGTGCTGTTGGTGAACTGGTGTTGTCACCCACCCGACCATGTCATCCTGCTCCGTTTGGCGTGACAAATTGGAAGGGGGTGCGCACCCGCTGACAGTCGGGTACGATCGCGGGCAGGAGTTGGGGATCGCGAAGGGGGTGCCTGTGCGGACGCCGGAAGAGCGCTTCGGGTTTCAGATGGGGGCGGATCGGAAGCTGGTGCGCTGGCCGGCGATGCTGGAGTACTTTCAGGAGGTCGCGAATTCCAGCGACCGCGTGCTCTACGAGCAGCTTGGGACGGCGACCGAAGGACAGCCGTTCGTTCTGCTGACGATCTCCTCCCCGGAGAACCTGAGGAACCTCGACCGGTATCGCGAAATTCAGGCACGGCTGGCTGATCCGCGTGGGCTGGACGATGCCGAGGCCGAGCGACTGACCGCCGAGGGGCGCTGCGTCATCCTCGTCACCTGCTCGATCCACGCGACCGAGGTTGGCGCAGTTCAGATGACGCCGGAACTGGTGTATGAACTGGCGACGCGGGACGATCCGGAGGTGCGGCGGATCCTCGATGAGGTGATCCTGCTGCTGGTGCCGTCGCTGAACCCGGACGGGATGGAACTGGTCGCCGACTGGTACGAACGGACGCTCGGGACGACCTCCGAGGGAACGCCGCCCCCGACGCTCTACCACACCTACACCGGCCACGATAACAACCGCGACTGGTTCATGTTCACTCAGGCCGAGACGCGGCTGGCGGTCGAGAAGATCCACAACGTCTGGCACCCGCAGATCGTCTTCGACCAGCACCAGATGATGGCCGACGGGCCGCGCTATGTCCTGCCGCCGTTCATCGACCCCTATGACCCGAACGTCGATCCGATCCTTCAGCAGCAGGTCGCACTGATGGGCCAGGCGATGGCGGCTGACCTGACAGCGGCCGGGAAAGCCGGCGTGGCAACCAACATCATCTTCGACGCCTACTCGCCATCGCGAGCCTACCAGCATTACCACGGCGGGGTGCGCATCCTCTCGGAAGCGGCCAGCGTTCGGATCGCGACGCCGATCACGATCTCCGGCGAGCAGTTGCGCGAGACGCGTGGGTTCGACCCGCGAGTGGCGGCCTGGAACCACCCGCTGCCGTGGGAGGGCGGCGAGTGGCGGCTGCGCGACATCGTCGAGTACAACAAGATCTCGACCTTTGCGGCGCTCAACAACGCGGCCGCCTACCGCGATCGCTGGGTGCGCAACTTCTGGCAGGTCTCGAAGCACGCCGTCGAGACCGACAGCCCGCATGCCTTCGTCATCCCGGCCGGACAGCGTGATCCGGTTACGACAGCCGAGATGCTGGAGATCCTCGCGACCGGCGGCGTCGAGATCCACGAGGCCGAGGCGCCCTTCACCGCCGACAACGTCGAGTATCCGGCTGGTTCGCACGTCGTCACCGTCGCCCAGCCGTACGGGCGCTTCGCCAAGACGATGCTGGAGACGCAGCAGTACCCCGACCTGCGCCTCTACCCCGGCGGGCCGCCGAAGCCGCCCTACGACATCACCGCCCACTCGTTGCCGCTTCAGATGGGCATTGAGGCGTTCCAGGTCGAGACGCCGTTCGACGCGCAACTGCGGCGGGTCGAGCAGGTGCAATTGCCAGAGGGTGGCGTTCGCGGGAACGGTCCGATCCACCTGCTCGACCCGCGCGTCAACGCCAGCGCCCGCGCTGTCAACCTGCTGCTGGCGGCAGGCGCACGTGTCTCGCGGCTGGCGAGCGCAGAGCAGGGACACGAGGCCGGGACATTCGTCGTTGAGGGCGTCGCCTTCGACACGCTCGACCGGATTGCGCGCGAGACGCATGTGACGGCGGTTGCACCGGACGGGCGACTCAGTTCCCCGCGTCGTGTCCTGCGTAAGCCACGGATCGGCCTCTACCGCTCGTATCGCCCGAATGGGATCGATGAAGGATGGACGCGCTTCATCTTCGAGCGCTACGACTTCCCGTTCACGACGCTGCGCAACCGCGAGATTCGCCAGGGCGACCTGACCGCCAACTACGACGTGATCATCCTGCCGCACCAATCGCCGCGCGACATCCTCGATGGCAACCCGGCCCACGAGTACCCGGCCGAGTTCGCTGGCGGGCTGGGCGACCTCGGCGTCATCCAGCTCCGCCGTTTCGTTGAGGCCGGTGGGACGCTGATCGCGCTCGACGCCGCCTGCGATGTGGCCATCAAGCAGCTCTACCTGCCGGTCACGAACGTGCTGGAGGGGGTCCGCAGCGACACCTTCTACAACCCCGGCTCGCTGCTGCGGCTGCTGCTCGACCCGGAGCACCCGCTCGGCTGGGGCTACGAGCGCGAGGCGGCGGCGCTGTTCGTCAACTCGCCCGCCTTCGACGTCCCCAACGGCGGCAGCGGCAGCCAGGTCGTCGGCCGCTACCCGTTCTCGAACCAGCTCCTGTCCGGCTGGATGCTCGGCGGCGAGCTGATCCGCGGCCGGGCGGCCCTGGTCGATGTCCCGGTCGGCAAAGGCCGCGTGATCCTGTTCGGCTTCCGCCCCCAGTTCCGCGCCCAGGCCCGTGGGACGTACAGGCTGCTGTTCAACGCGCTGTACTACGCGGCGATGGAGTGACGAACGTGACGTCCATGACACCGTCACGTTCAGCATTGTGAGTCGTGAACTAACGATCTGCTGGCGCGAAAGTCGTCACTTGTCAGATTGCCGATCAGGACGCGGAACCGTGATGCGGAAAGTGACGATAAACCGCATGACGGGAAGGATTTCCACCTAACGGGCTATCGGGATGCGTCTCGCGACCGCGTAGGATGCTCTGACTTGTTCAATGGAGCACGACAGAGCATGATGGACATATATGCCCTCTTTCAACTCGCGATACTCACCCCGATCCTTTTCCTTGTCGGATACGGCTTTGTTCAGCTTGCGAAGCATCTGCGCGATAATCCGGAGAGCCCACTTTCATGCCTCAGCAGTTTGGTCGCTGTCCCGTTGTTGTACTTCGGGTATGTCATCTTCTTTTACGTGAGCCACCCCTTCAACTTCATGTGTTACGCCCACTGTGAGCGGGCGAATCGAGGAGTGACCGAGTACGCCGTCGCCGGTCTGCTGAACTTCGTGCTGACGATTGTCGGTCTATTTCCAGCGCGGGTGATCGGAAACCTTGCTGGATGGAGTTGGTTCACCTGCACCATGATGTCTATTGGGTTCCACACGCTGTTCCTGACCTGGCTCTGGACTCGCTGATGTTCTCGGATAAGAGTGAATGGATGTCGCGGCGAACACGAGGGACGGCCGCTTCAACGACAAGGACTCTCGTGCCACTGAAGCGACCGCATTGTTATGATCCCGCCACCGACGAGCGCGGGGGACTAACGGCCTCCCGGTTGCTAGTCATCCAGCTCGACGACTGGCAGGCCGTGGATGCCGAGGGTGGTGGAGATCTCGCTGCCGTGGTGGATGTCGTGCTCGAGGATGCCCCAGATGACCGACGCGTACGAGACGGCGGGCCGGACGACGCCGGAGCCGCGTGAGGCATCGAGCCACATCTGGGCGTACGGCTGGAGTCTGGGCTCGACCTTGCTGGCGTGGTGCTCGCGGCCCGCGTCGTCCAGCGGCGGGATCGTCCATTCGAGGTCGGCTGGGGTCAGGCGGGCGAGCGTTCCCTCGATCAGTTGCCAGGTCTTCTCCAGCCCAGCTACCAGCTCCTCCGCCGTGTGGCCGGGGTCGATGTCCGCTTCACAGACGTCCAGCGCCCAGAGGTCGTAGGGCGTGACGTCGTCGCGCTCCTGGCTCATCCGTGCGTTGAACCACCAGGCGCGGTTGGCGACGATGTGGGTCGTGTACATGCGGATGGTCCAGTGGCGCGGGGTTGCGCGCAGGGCAAGCTGCTCGTCGGTGAGTGGAGCGATGGCCGCGACGAGGTGCTGCTGGTACCTCCCCCATCCCGCGTAGAAGGGCAGCAGCGAAAGCTGTTGGTCTGTCATGGTAAGCACTCCTTGCTCGCTCCTGAGAGCCGAGCCGTACGATCGGTTCGACACACGCGGACCTATTTCCGCTTTCCGCGTGTATGCCGGGCAGACAGCGTCGATGCGCGGTCGTCGACCTGGACGCACATGATTACCGGACGCACGCGTGGTGCTGTCCGCTTCGCTATGTGATGCGGAGTCAGGCGGGGGCTAACTAACCGGCATGAGTGTCGAAACCTCCCAGTACGTGAGTGATCAGGCTGCCATTATGCCGTGCGACCTGACCACGTCAAGGAAGGCTCGGCCGCTTTCTCATCATCAGTCCGCGATTGTCAGCGACATGTAGATCTCATTGTCCTGGACTTCGCCGGTGGCGCGGAACCCCAGGTTCTCGTAGAGGCCACGCGCGACTTCGTTGCCCTCGATGTAGCCGGTGAAGATCTCGGTGCAGCTATGTCGCTCGACCATCAGTGCGATCACGGCCTGCATGATGGCGCGCCCATAGCCACGGCCCTGGTAGCGTTCATCGACGATCAGGCTCTGTACCTTCCAGCGATCTCGCGATAACTGGTGCCCGTACATGGTGAACCCGACCGGCTCGTCACCGTCGTAGGCCGCCAGCGCCCAGAGTTGCGGTCTGTAGACGTAGGCCTCGGCCAGGGCGAAGACGACCGGTGAAACGAAGATGTTCTGCCCCTCAGCGACACCGATCGCGATGACCTGCTCGAAGTTTTCGTAGACGATCTCGCGTAGCTCAACGGCCGGCATTGATGACTCCTCGCCGCATCAGGTGTCAGTGGTGGACGTTCGTTCGGTACGGTTTGCAGCGCGTTGGTATCACGACGACGGCGTGTACAAGATGCCGATCACGACAAGCCATCCACGATCGCGGTCACCGTCTTCTCCACTTCACGACGATCACCCCCCAGGCTTTCGAGGATGCGGACGGCATTGCTGCGACGGTCGTGCAGCAGGCCGAGGAGGAGATGCTCGGGTTCGATCTGGAGTTGTCTCCGTCGCTGTGCTTCGCTAACCGCTCGTTCGATTGCGGCTCTTGCCGGTTTCGTCAAGTGCCGCTCCACCTCGGCACTCGTGGTTCCACGGTGGACGACACGTTCGGCTGCCATCTGGACCGCCGACGCCGAGATGCCATGCTGGCCGAGGACGCGTGTCGCGGTGCCGTTGGGGTCGCTAAGGAGTCCGAGCAGGATCTGTTCGGTGTCGATGGTGCTCAGGTGAGCCGTCTGCGAAGCCTTCTCGGCGTAGTGCAACGCCTTGCGGGCATCGGACGTGAACTTTTCCCGCGGGGTTTCTGCCATCGAATCCCACCTCCCGTCCTGGACTGCCGCTGACTTCCGTGCGATGCGCGCAGTGTCGCATGCATCGCACACGGCGCTCAACCGCAAGCGATGGATGGGTGGTGGACAGATGGGAGCGGTGGTTGATCTGCTATACGTCCGACTGATGGTCCAGGAAGTCGGTCAGGTACTGCGGCATCGCGAACCCATCCGGCACGTTCTGCTCGGGAATTGGGTCGCCGAAGGTCTGGTGAATCGGGATGACGCCAGCCCAGACCGGGAGATCGACATCCTCTGGTTCATCGATCGGCGGACCGGTGCGGACCTTCGCGGACGCGGTGTCGATCGGGACGGCGACGATGCCGGTGGCTTTGAACTCTTTGCGATTCGGCAACCGTGCGTCGTCCCAGCGGCCCGGCAGCAGCCGTTCGGTGAACCGCGCCAGCGCGGCCATCTTCTCGTCGGGATCGTCAATCAACGTGCCGGTGCCGTACAGCATGGCCGAGCGGTAGTTGATCGAGTGGTTGAAGACCGAACGCGCCAGCACGATCCCATCGAGCAACGTCACGGTGACGCAGATCGGCTCGCCGGAAGCAATGTGCCGGATCATTCGACTGGCCGATGAGCCATGCAGGAGCAGGGTATCGCCGTCGCGCGCATGCAGCGTCGGGATGACGAACGGCTGCCCCTCCTGCACGAAGGCGACGTGGCATACCAGCCCCGCGTCAACGATCTCGTAGACCTGCTCTCGCTCGTACTGCCCACGCTTCGGCATGCGCAGCACCTTGTTCCGCCGCGTCTTCGGAAATGCATTCATTATCGCCTCTCTCACTCCGCATTCGTTACTTACCGCCGTCGACGATTATCACGCGAGAAGTGGTTTGCCAGTAGTGCCATTCCGCAGACGTTCAAAAGGTCCACTCGGTGTTAACTATCGTTACACATCATTCAGGTGAGGATCGTGGCGAGTATTCTGAGTATGCCGTTCAGAACGGAAACAGCGACGAGTTGTTTCCCGTCTAGGCCGCACCATCCGGTTATGATCCTAGGTCTAATGGCTATTTTCCGCCGTGTACCGTCCAATGCAGAAGGAGCCAATCAGGATGACCTCGCGGATCGCGGTTGATCTGTATAGCGACACGATGACGAAGCCGACCGAGGCGATGTTGCGCTTCATGGTCGGGGCGGAACTTGGCGACGAGCAGAAGGGGGAGGACCCGACCGTCAACCTGTTGCAGGAGATGGTCGCGGAACTGCTCGGCAAGGAAGCGGCCGTCTACCTGCCGAGCGGGACGATGTGCAACGAGATCTCGTTCGCGGTCCTTTGCCGGCCCGGCGATGAGATCATCATGGACCGCACCGCCCACCCGCTGCACTTCGAGGTCGGCGCACCGGCCGCCATCAGTCATGCGCAGATTCGACCGCTGGATGGCGTGCGGGGCATCTATACGGCTGCCCAGGTCGAGGATGCGATCCGGCCAAAGAACCGCCACTCGCCGCGCAGCCGGGTCGTCGCTGTCGAGCAGATTACGAACGTCGGTGGTGGCGCGATCTGGTCGCTGGAGGCGGTCACGGCTGTTTGCGAGGTGGCGCACCGGCATGGGCTCTCGGCGCATCTGGATGGGGCTCGGCTCCTCAATGCCGTCGTCGCGACCGGGACCTCAGCGGCCGAGTTCGCCGCGCCGTTCGACGTTGCCTGGGTCGATCTGACGAAGGGGTTGGGTGCGCCGGTTGGGGCCGTCCTTGCGGGATCACGGGAGTTCATCGAAGAAGCCTGGCTCTGGAAGCACCGGCTCGGCGGCGCGATGCGGCAGGCCGGGATCATCGCGGCGGCTGGTGTCTACGCCCTGCGTCACCACGTCGACCGCCTCGCCGACGACCATGCCAACGCACGTCGTCTCGCCGAAGGGCTGGCCGAGATTCGCGGCATCGCGATCGACCCGGAACTGGTCCAGGCCAACATCATGCTCTTCGACGTCGCCGGGACCGGCCTGACCGCCGCCGAGTTCGCCGAGCGGATGTTGCGCGAGCACGCGATCCGCTTCACCGTCTTCGGCCCGACTACGATCCGGGCCGTGACGCATCTGGGTGTGTCTCGGGAGGATATTGAGACAGTGTTGAAGGCGGTGTCCGAGGCGGTTGCGTGATGCGTAATGCGTAATGCGGACCAGAGCCGCGGCCCCAACGAGACCGCCCGTTTCGCATTACGCATCACGCATCACTCCTACATCGGATCCTTAAGATTCGCCGGATCACCGCCGCAGAACAGGTAGAACGCGTTGTACATGTACCACTGGCGGCGGATCGACTCGCGGTCGTCGTAGCCGCCTTCGAGCATCATCCGCTTGAAGCCGTGCGAGAGTGCGTCGAGGCCGCGTGATTCGGGCGTGATGTCCTTGTTCGGACTATCTGCCCCACGGACGATCATCGCGACACGCTGCAGCGCTTCGTCGTCCTTCGGGCCGTGTGCCTTGAGGATCGCGTCGAACGAGACTTCATCGCCGTGGTGGCCCATCTCGACGCCTGGCAGGTCGAAGGGGATCGCGCCCTCGCGCTCGGCGACCGCCAGCACCTGATCGGTTGGGACATAGAGCATTTCCGCATCCGGATCGATGAACGTCAGGATCAGCCACGTGCAAGAAACCCTGTCGATGCGAACGCTCTCTCGCGTGACCCACTTCATGATTCGTCCTCACCTCTCCGTTACCATCTCTGACCGGTCCAGAGGATACTCCCCACTTTGGCGCGTGTCACCGGCCACGGGATTGACACCTGCGCGACAATGACGTGTCGGGGGGTGGTCCGCCGCGCAATTGCGACACATCATATGGAGTGGGGATAGACGAGAATCATGGCCGATACAACATCACCGATCGAGGTGGTCCAGCACCCGTTCGTGTTCCGCCTGCTGGAAGTTCAGCGCACACGACAGTTGACGCCGGGGATGATTCGGGTGACGCTCGGTGGCGAGGCATTGGCTGGCTTCCGCTCCGACGCGGCTGATGATGGCGCGCGGCTCTTCTTCCCGCCCGACCCGCTGGATGCCTCGTGGGTGCCGAGCGTCGATGGCAACTCGCTCGTCTTCCCCGGCGAGCGCCCGCCCGGTCGTGAGTACACCCCACGCCGCTACGATGCCGACGCCGGTGAACTGGAGTTCGACTTCGTTGTCCACGGCGAAGGTCCGGCATCGAGTTGGGCACGCAATGCTCAGCCGGGACACTACCTTGGCCTGAGCGGCCCGCGCCGCTCGCGAACCGTCGTCGGCACGGTCGACTGGTACCTGCTGGCCGGTGATGAAACGGCGATCCCATCCATCGCCCGGCGGCTCGAGGGGCTGGCAGCTGGAACACCGGTCTTCGCCGTCATTGAGGTCGCCGACTCCAGCGAGGAGCAGCCACTCCCGACTGAGGCGGACCTGCACCTCACCTGGCTCCACCGCGCCAACGTCACGCCGGACGACACCGGCCAGATGGCACGCACGCTCGCGACCCTCACCGTCCCCGAAGGCGACGGCTTCGCCTGGGCTGCCGGCGAGGCAACCGCCATGCGCTCTGTCCGCCACCACTTCCTCGCCGAGCGGGGCATCCCTGACACCCGTATGCGAGTCACTGGCTACTGGAAGCGCGCGATCCCCAACTACGACCATCACCTGCCGCTGGACGAGTAGACGGGTCTCGACGCGCTCGGGCGACGCGAGACAGAGAAGTGATGCAGCGGATTCGTCGCGCAGACGGAGAGCCACCGGTGAAGGACGTCGGCTATGCCGTCTGAGTGATGCTGGGCTGGCCAATCGTCGCTGCCATCGTTGCTGCGTTCTTCGCCGGTGGCAATGGCCGGGTCCTGCTAGCGATCTTCTTCGTCCTCGTCGTCGGCGGATGGTTGGTGACGATGCCTCGCATGCCGCGCCGGTGACGCTCTCCCTGGGTGTACGATGGGCGTCGTGAACCACACCCGCCCCAGCGAGCGATCAAGGGATTCCTGTCGCATCGTTCGTCGTCAGACGTGTTGGAAGGGGATCGTGATGTCGTCGTCGCCAGACTTTGTCCTCGCCGCTGTCCAGGCTGCACCTGTCTTCTTCGACCGGGATTCCTCGACCGAGAAGGCGTGCCAGCTCATTGCGGCGGCTGCCGAGCACGGCGCGACGGTCGTCGGGTTCGGCGAGACCTGGCTGCCGGGCTATCCGAGCTTTACCTACTACCCGCAGCACGCGCTCTGGGGTGAGGCAGCCTCTCGCTACCTGGCTAACGCGGTGACGATCCCCAGCCCGACGACCGACAAGCTCTGCGCTGCAGCGAAGCAGGCGGGGATCGATGTCGTGATCGGGGTCGTTGAGCTGGATTCTCGGACGCAGGGGACGACCTATTGCACGCTGCTCTTCATTGGCCGCGAGGGCGTCATCCTTGGCAGGCATCGCAAGCTCAAGCCAACCCGGACCGAGCGGATGACGTGGGGTGAGGGTGACGGTTCGAGCCTGACCGTCTACGAGCGCCCGTACGCGCGACTCAGCGGCCTCAATTGCTGGGAGCACAACATGGTCCTGCCCGGCTACGTCCTGATGGACCAGGGCACGCAGGTCCATGTCGGTGCCTGGCCAGGTGGATCGGGATCACGCCAGGTGTTCCTGTCGCAGGCGTTTGCATCACAGGGGGCTTGCTACGTCATCTGCGCGGCTGGGCTGGAGCGGCCCGACGATCAACCGGATGACTACCGCGATCTCATCTGCGGCTGGGACGGCCAGAGTTGCATCATCGATCCGTGGGGCAACATCATCGCTGGACCGGTTGACGGAGAGGCGATCATCACGGCGCCTGGTTCCCTCGACACGATCCGCACTGCCAAGGCAGTCTGCGACGTTGCTGGGCACTACTCACGCCCGGATGTCTTCACAGTCAACGTCAACCGACAGTCACAGCGCCGGGTGATTGGTGATCCAGAGACCGTATCGCCGCCGAACATGAACTCGGTCGTGCGCGTCAACCTTGCGGAACCAATCGAATCAAATGGGAAGTCCGGAACACCCGGTGGAGTCACCACGACTGCAGACACACCAGACCTCGACTGACCGGACCTTGCTGCCCACTGGCGAGTTCCAGGCGTTCGACGGTTCGATCGCCTGTTAGTTGCGTGAGCCTTCGGCGTCCATCGGCTGCGCGACGGGAGTTGATTCGTGCATCTGGCGTGTCCGTGGCGGCACCGGTACGTGGGCGGTACGTATCGGCTATTGTTCGCCGATCGTATGTGCGGGACGCTGGTGCTGGATCCACCCGTTTGAACTCGGAGTCCAGTTGCGGAAAGCGTCATGTCTGACTCTCCACGTCGTACGTCCCGTTCGATGTTTTATAGCGTCAGTAGCGTCTTCGACTCGCCGCTTTCTCGCGAGCAAGTTGTATCTCGGCTTCAGTCATTCAATGGCGACTACGGGCGAGATGGTGCTGAGTTCGAGGGGCAGACCTTCGTCTCGTCTGTCGATGCCAAAGGATTCCGAGTCGTCTGGCCGATCCGGCCAGGGTGGCTGCGTCGGGGAACAGCGACGGCTCGCTGGCTGCCAACCGCAACGGGATCGCGGTTTCACCTCCGAGTCATGCCTGTCATATCTCGAAAAGCACTGGCGACGAAGATGATCCTGATTGCGATAGCCACCATTATCGGCTTTACAATCGTCCTGCTGGTGTTCCACGTGTTGAATATCCAACCACCAGCGGGGGCAGTCGTTCCCATCGGTCTTGTGACGCCCTGGATCATGATTCTCGGTTACGTAATCATTATTGATCCAACGGTATCCAGGCGGACGATCGGTGCATTCGAGAATCACCAGGTCGAGCAGTTTGAGCGTTTCGTGGCCGAAGTGCTGGACGCGCGTTTGGAGACAGACGGCAGTCCCGATGTAACGAACGCTAGTTGGAGTTAACCCTGTGATGCTCCGAACCACGTCTGCCATGTTGAGAACTCGCTGGCATACAGGTAGCCGCTCCGTGACGGTCGTCTACGCGACGCCACTCAGTCGCAAGGACATTGTCGAGCGCCTGCGCGTGTTTCGGGGAACTCAGGTCATCGGCGGGACTCCTTACCATGATTGGAAGGTCGTTGCGTCCCACGATGGGAGGGGCTTCTTCATATCAATGAGTGGCGACATGTACTCGCGTGGCGATCTCACGGCGATCTTGCCGTTGACGGCGACATGCCGCTGGCTACCGGCCACCGGCACAACGCGATTCGAGGCCACAATTGTTCCAGCACTGTCGGGCAGGACGCTTATGCTACGTGTGGCGTTCACGATTGTGGCCGTCATGAGCGTTAGTCTGCTCCTGGGAACGTGGGACGTTCCTGGTTTCATCGTGTTGGCTCTTGGTTTTGGTACGGGATTGTTGATGTCGGGCCTGGTGGTGCCGAAAAATCAATGGGCCCACGACCGGGAGCAATGCGAGGAGATGTCTCAATTCCTTCGAGAAACGCTCGACGCCGTCGAGGTCGGCGCGGAGGAAATTGGCGAACGCGCCACGACGTAACTCGCGCAACCTGGACGCGACCAGGCTGTGGATCGGCTACACTGACGTGACGAGCAGTGTTACGGCAGGTTGCGGGGCAGGTGGCGGACGAGCCAACAGTCAGCATTGATGCAGGTCAGCCGAAGGTGCCGTTTCTGTTGCGGCGCGCGGGGGAGATGCGTGTCCTGCTCTCGCCGCTGTCGGTTGAGGACGCGCGCGAGCGGTTCGTGCTCTACCTTGGCAAGGGCAAGCGACGGCAGGATCTGGCGCGGGTTCAGGGGCGCACCGTCGTTACGAAACGGATTGGTGCAAATTACCAGATCAGCAGTTACCGGCGCTACCTGCGTGGCGTGATGGCGACCGCCTACTGTGTGCTCGAATCGGCGCCGGGCGGGTCGCGGGCAATGGTCTCGCTTTCGACGACGCGTTACCGGCGCAACTACACGGTCGGGCTGCTGCTGGCCGGTATCGTCGTCATTCTGATCTTCGCACCGGCGACATCGCTCTGGATGCGGACGCTGCTGGCGTTTGGCATCCTGCTGGTCGTTTCCAACTGGCGCTTCTCGCGGCCTACGCGGGAGACCGTCGAGGAGAAACGCTTCCTGGCCGAGTTCGTCCGCAATCTGATCGAGGCCGAGGAAGTCGGGAGCAGCAAACGCAACCAACCAGCAGTTGAAGCAACGATGGCGAAGGGACGTACGGGTTGACTCGGATTCCACACGACTATCACATGCACTCCGAATATTCGTTTGACAGTTCTGTGCCGATCATGGAGCGTTGCCGGACGGCAGTCGATCTGGGGCTGGCTGAGATCTGCATCACGGACCATTGCGATTTCGTGCCGGTCGACAAGGGTGTTGGTTACTACCGGCCAGACGCCTACTTCGCTGATGTCGAGCGCGCGCGTGCCGAGTACGAGGGGCGCGTGAACCTGCGGGCGGGCGTCGAGATTGGCGAGGTCCATCGCTACCCGGATCAGGCACGGGCGATCGTCGATGGCTACCCGTATGACTTCGTGATCGGCTCGCTGCATTTCATCGGCGAGGAGAAGAGTGGCCTCGTCCTGGAGGCGCCGTATTTCGAAGGTAAGACCGAACTGGACGCGTATGAGGCGTACTTCACCGAACTGCTGGCGATGGTCCGCCACGGCGGTTTCGATGTGATTGGTCACATCGACGTACCGAAGCGGGCGGGATTCAGCGTCTACGGCGGCTACCGCTGCGTCGATTTCGAGGAACCGATCCGGGCCGTCCTGCAGGCAGCGATCGAGGCCGGGATCGGGATCGAGATCAACACCGGCACGGCTCGCCGTCCGGTCGGTATTCCGTCGCCGGATGTCGATGTCGTCTGTTGGTACAAGGAACTCGGCGGCGAGATTCTAACGATCGGTTCCGATGCCCACTACGCCGACCAGATGACCCACGGCTTCGCGGTCGTTCCGGCCATGCTGGAAGCCGCCGGGTTCGACCACGTCACCTGCTTTGAGGGTCGTAAACCGTTCTGGATGAAGGTGGGGTAGCGGACCGATCCCCATTGGGGATCGGGCATCTCGAAATGTTCGACATGGAACCCCTCCCTGCTTAGGGAGGGGTGCTGCGCCCTCCCGATACCGTACTCACCTCCCAGAAACCTACGTAGCTCTACGATTCCCCCGTGCCATGCCGCGCCGATAGAGTGGGAAGACTGCGTAGCGCCGCTGAGCGGCGCCAACGAGTGTTGCAGCACGATGGAGTGCTGCTGTCGAAGCAGACAGAAACTCGCGGAGGTTGGCACGGATGAGTCCGATCAAACGTACCTTTGCCTGCCTGGCGGCGCTGCTGGTGCTGGCTGTCGCGGCCCTGCAGGTCCAGGCAGATTCCCCCGGCAACGAGCACTTTCAACGTCGCTGGTCACGGACCGATCAGCCGGTCGCTGATGGGGCGACCGCCCGGACCTGGGTCTGGGGGCCGGAAGCGAACACCGGCGTGATTGAGGAGCAGTACGCCGAGTCTCCCGGTGGCAAACGTCAGGTGCAGTACTACGACAAGAGCCGGATGGAGATCGTCGATCCAGCCGGTGATCCGGCGTCTCCGTTCTACGTTACCAACGGGCTACTGGTCATCGAACTGATGACCGGCCGGTTGCAGTTGGGCGACAACACCTTCGATCAACGATCGCCTGCCCAGGTCAATGTCGCTGGCGATCCCGACGATCCGCTGACGTATGCCGACCTCGCGAAACTCCGGACGGCGAGTCCGGTCGCGGACGGTGGCGTGATTACCCAGACGCTCAACGGCAACGGGAGCGTTGGCAATGACCCCGGCCTGGCGTCGTATGGCGTCACCGCCGCACATCGCGTGACCGTGCCAGGCATCGATCATCAGGTCGCCAGCGTCTTCTGGGACTTCCTGAACGGGACCGGCCCGGTCATGCTGAATGGGCAACTGACGACCGAGCGGTTGTTCGAGCCATGGTTCTACGCGACCGGCTACCCGGTAACGGAGGCGTACTGGGCCAACGTCAAGGTCGGCGGGACACCGCGACTGGTCCTGCTCCAGTGCTTCGAGCGGCGCTGCCTGACCTTTACCCCCGGCAACCCGAGCGGGTTCGAGGTTGAGGCCGGGAATGTCGGGCAGCACTACTACCGCTGGCGATACGAGACCACTGGCACGCCGGCGCAGACCGCGACGACGACAGCGACCACTACGGCAACGACGGCGACGACCACGGCGACCGCGACGATGACCGCGACGGCCACGCAGACCGCGACGGCGACCGTCACCCAGACATCGGCACCCCGGTATGCATTCGACCGGCAGTGGGGCGCGCCGTACACGAAGATCAAGCCGCTGAGCGCGCCGGCGGGTGTCGCGCTCGACGCACAGAACAATCTCTGGGTTGTCGATTACCTCAATGCACGACTGGTGCAGTTCGACTCGGACGGACGGTTCCTGCGAACCTTCGGATCGAGTGGTCAGGCACCAGGCGAGTTGGATCGACCGTCAGGTATCGCGATCGACAGCGACGGTCGAATGTACATCACGGACCCCGGCACCGACATGATCTCGGTGTTCGACGCAGCTGGCAACTACCTCTTTCGCTGGGGTGGTGAAGGGACGGACAAGGGCAAGTTCCGCGATCCATACGGGATCGCGATTCGAAATGGCGTCATCTACGTTACCGAAGTGAACAACGCGCGTGTGCAGATGTTCGATCGGAATGGCGATGTCCTGGGGCTTTTTGGCAGCAGTGGAACAGGCCCAGGGGAATTCTCACTGCCGGGTGGCATCGCGATTGACGCTCAGGGGAATGTCTACGTCTCGGACGTCGAGAACAATCGCGTCCAGAAGTTCACCGCATCTGGCACGTTCGTTGGCTTCCTGGGCAGTTCTGGCTCCGGGCCGGGGCAACTGGATACGCCACAGGGCATCACGATTGACAAGCAGGGCTACATCTACGTCATGAATGCGGGCCACGGGCGCATCGAGATCTTCAATTCGAGCGGCAACTATCATGGGGTCATCGGTTCCGGCGGTACGGAGATGGGGAAACTCCACTGGCCGCTCTGGGCAGTTCCGGATAATGCCGGGTACATCTACGTCTCCGAGAGCCAGGAGAATCGGATCCAGAAGTTCTCCACCAGTGGAGAGGTCGTGTACGAGGCCTGGGACGGCCGTCGCGGAACGTTCAGCGTGCCGACCGACATCACGTTCGACGAGCGCGGTGGGCTGCTCGTCGTTGACGGGCACGACGACACGCCGACGATCTCGCGCTACACGCTGAATGGCGGCCTGCTGGAGACGTATGGACGCAAGCGTCCTGATCTCGGCGAGTACGATAGCCTGCGTGGCGTCGCAATTGGCACCGGCGGCGACATCTACGTGACCGACCGGTATTCCAACCGCATCCAGCGCTTCTCATCCGACTGGGTCTACAAGGGCAAGTGGGGCTCGGCCGGGAGCGGCGCGGGGCAGTTCAACGGTGTGACCGCGATCGCGACTGATGCTTCTGGGAATGTCTACGTCGTCGACACCGGCAACAACCGTATCCAGAAGTTCGACGCCTCCGGCTCGTACCTTGCTCAGTGGGGTAGCGCCGGAAGTGGGAACGGTCAGTTCAAGAACCCCGAAGGTATCGCCATCCACGGCGACCGCGTCTACGTGACTGACTACGGCAACAATCGGGTCCAGGTCTTCACGCTGGGTGGAGCGTTCATCGCTGCCTGGACCGGCGCCGGTAGCACGGTCGGCGAACTGACATTACCGATCGGGGTCGAGGTGCGCTCCGACGGGTACGTGCTGGTGGTTGACTACGGTAACGACCGCGTCGTCATCTTCGCTCCCGACGGCAAGGCCGTTGGCTCATTCGGCTCGTCCGGCAGTGGCCCGGGCCAGTTCGACGTCCCGTACGGGATCGCGATCGATGCCAGCGACAATGTCTACGTAACCGATGTCAACAACCATCGGGTGCAGAAGTTCACGTCGTCGCGTTGACCTCTCGCCTTGCCATCCGAAGCGATGGCAAGGCGACGCCTTCACGATGACATAACGACACCGGCTCCCCAATGCGGGGAGCCGGTGTCGTCGCGAAAAGGCGAATGCGAAGGGCGTGACCTAGGACGGTCGGCCCTCGGTGTAGAGCGAGTTCCACATACCGACGTAGATGTTGCCGTTCGGCATCGCGAAGCCCTGCGAGCTGATCGGGACACCCTTAACCCACGGCTTGTAGACATCGTAGGCATTGCGGTAGACAACCGGGATGTAGGCGACCTCTTCCTGCATGATCGCCTCAGCCTGACGGTAGAACTCAAGCCGCTCGTCCAGGTCGGCCGTTTCCTTGCCCTTGACGACCAGTTCGTCGAACTCAGCGTTCGACCACGCCTGGCGCTTGCCCGAATCCTTGTTGGAATAGAACATGTCGAAGTAGCCGTTGTTCGGGTCCGGGTAGTCGTAGTACCAGCGGATGAACACCAGTTGCGGCGTGTTGGTGAACAGCAGGTCGTTGAACGCCTGGAAGTCCATCACCTGGATCTGGATTTCCATCCCGATCGCTTCCATGACCTGGGCAGCGATGTCCTCGGCCATGATGTTCGAGTTGAGCTGGGCCTCGTTGCGGAGGACCATCGTGACCTCCGGCCAGTTCTGGCCGCCCTCGTACTCGGTGCCTTCCAGTTCGGCCAGCGCCTTCTCCGGGTCGTAGCCCTGGACGTCGGCGAATTCGCTACCGAAGTAGCCGAACAGACCTGGCGGGACGAGGCAGTAGGCCGGGTCGCCACCACCGTTGGTCAGTTCGTTAATGCGGTCACGGTCGATCGAGTGCGACAGCGCCCGCCGGACGCGGATGTCGTCGAACGGAGCGACCGTCACCTGCGGCAGCAGTTTCCAGATCAGCGGCTCGACCCACTTCTGCAGTTCGGCGCTCATCTCCGGATCGGACTGGACACGCGGCAGATCGGCGCCAGGAACAACCGCCCAGTCGATCTCGCCGGCCTCGTAGGGAAGTAGCCCCTGCTCGGTCGGGATAATCAGGTTGTTGACCGTCTCCAGCGTGACCGAGTTGGCGTTCCAGTAGTTCGGGTTCTTCTCGACGACGCAGACCTGGCTGTGCTCCCATTCGGTCAGCACGAACGGGCCGTTCGAGATGACCGGGCCACCGATTTCGCCCGGGTCGGTGAAGTTGCCACCCTTCTCAGCCGATTCCGGGTGGGTCGGGACGCAGGCGTAGTAGCCGACGATGACCGGGAAGAGGCCGCGCGGCGCGACCATCTCGACCTCAAGCGTCCAGTCGTCGACAACGGTGACGCCCAGCGTGTCGGGGTCAGCGCCTTCCAGGTTGATTTGCTCGGCACCCTTGATGTCGAACAGGATCGACGCGTAGGGGGCCATCGTCTCGGGGTCGAGCATTCGCTTCCAGGAGTATGCGAACGTCTCGGCCGTGACCGGGTCACCATTCGAGAAACCGGTGTTGTCAGGGCGGATGTGGAACGTCCAGACGGTGGCGTCGTCGTTTGGCTCCCACGACTCGGCCCAGTCCGGGATCGGGTTGAAGTCCTGATCGAACTGGAGCAGGCCGGCCCAGATCTGTGGGACGCCGTTGCAGTACAGGTCGGCGTTGAAGTCGTGGCTGGCCGGGTCGCCGTTGCGCAGGGTGTCGTTGAGGAACTGCTCTGCGTCGGGCACACCGGTCGATGTGCTACCAGTGGTGGCAGTTGACTGGCCACCGGTAGCTGGCGTCTCACCGCCTTCGCTGCTCTCGCCCGTCGTTGCGGTTGCGTCGGCAGCGCCGCCGGTGGCCGACGTCGCGGTTGCAGCCGGCGTATCGTCGTCGTCATCGCCACCGCAGGCTGCCAGCAGCGATCCTGCCGCCGGGGCAGCCAGCGCAGCACCAGCGATCTTCATGAACGTGCGGCGGTTGACGCCAATGCCGCGCAGCCGCTTTTCGAGCAGGCGTACCTGCTCTGTGTCAATGGGGACCACTCGTTCTCCTCCGGAGCACCCCTTGCAGTCGCCAGCGACCACCGTAGCGTGCTCATTTCCGCCCGCAACGACTGCCACGGGCTCTACCGATTGCTTCTGGATAGCAATATATCAGATTGTCTATATCGTCAAGTTCGTATGATGCCTCGCACCGCGCAACATACCTGCCGGATCGGCAACTGCCACGGGCAGAGTCAGTACGATTCGGCGGCAGGAGGTGTCAGGTGACAGGTATCAGGTGTCAGGGGATATTCACGGTAACTCCTGACACCTGATACCTGCCACCTGACACCTACAGATCTGGTATCGTCTCGCCTCGAATGCTGACAAACACACGGCGGAGGAATCGTGAGCGACGAGCAGCCAATCTTGAACATCATTGGCGACCGAGTTGCGCTCGGTCCGCTGCGGCGGGATCTGATTCCGCTCTATAACCGCTGGCGCAACGACTTTTACGTTCAACGGACGTTCGGTAACGTGCCCCGTGGTGTCTCGCTTGAGGAGACGACCGAGGGTTTCGAGCAGCGCGCCAAGTCGACCGAGGACTACTGGTTCACCATCTATGAGAAAGCGACACTGCGGCCGATCGGGACGACCGACCTGTTTGACGTCAACTTCCGATGGCGGGCCTGCACGTTCGGGATGATGATTGGTGAGGCCGACGCGCGCGGGAAGGGCTACGGCACCGAGGTCGTCCGGCTGATGCTCGACTATGCCTTCACTGCGCTGGGTCTCAACAACGTTATGCTGACCGTTGCGGAGTACAACCTGGCCGGGCGGCGCGCCTACGAGAAGGCCGGATTCAAGGAATTTGGCCGCCGTCGTGAGTCGGACATCATGAACGGTGTCACGTACTCCGAGATTTATATGGACTGCATCGCCAGCGAGTTCGACAGCCCGGTGCTGGGTCGAATCTTCGTGCCGGACGAAGCGCGATGAGACGGGACGTGGGACCTGGGACGCGGGACGCGGAAATAGATACGGTCGCGTCCCGCGTCCCACGTCCCACGTCCCGTTTTCCCAGCCCACTCCTGCTCCTCATCTCGCTGATCGGCGTCGCTTCCTTTCTGTATCCGTTCTTCCTCCCGGCGATGGCGGGGGTGGGGGTGCAGACGGCGCGGGGTGGGATCGAGGTGCCACTGGTCTTCACGGCGCTTGGGTTGGCCTGCCTGCTGGTGATTCTGCTGGAGGTTCAGGGGCGAGCCGGGGTTGGCGACCGGGGCGCGTCGAAACTGGTCGCCTTGCTGGGGATTCTGGTTGCTGTCGATGCGACCTTACGGCTGGTGCCGTCGCTACTGGGCGCGTCGGCGATCTTCCTGCTGATCCTGCTGGTGGGGTTCGCGTATGGTGCCGAACTGGGCTTCCTGATGGGTGCGCTGACCCTGTTCGTCTCGGCGATCCTCACCGGCGGGCTTGGTCCGTGGCTGCCGTATCAGATGCTGGGTGCGGGCTGGGTTGGGATGACCGCTGGCTGCCTGCCGCGGATCGGCGGCTCCGGCGGGCGGCGGGAACTGGTTATGCTGGCGCTGTTCGGAGGGCTGTGGGGGCTGCTCTATGGCGCGATCCTCAACCTGATGGAGTGGCCGTTTGCGGCGCCCGGGCTGAATGAGCGAGCAGGTCTGTACTGGGTACCGGGGATGGGGTTCAGCGAGACCGTCTCTACCTACGCGCGCTTCTATGTCACCACATCGCTTCTCTACGACGCGTTTCGTGCTGGCGCGAACGTGATTCTTGTGCTTGCGCTCGGCCGGCCGCTGCTGCGATTGCTCGATCGCTACCGCGATCGCTTTACCTGGACGCCGTGGGTCAGCGTTGATTCCACAGGCGATGGGCGCGTGACATCTGGCCGTCATTCCAACTATCATGCAGTCTGAGGGTGCGGAAGGCGCAACAAAGCCAATCTGGGGAAGCGATAGATGACCATCGCCGATGGCAGCCCGGGGTCCGCCTTGCCGGACGAGATGTCGCTGGCAGGCGAACGCTTGTTGCACCGGCTGAGTACCGCATTAGCGCGTGAGGCGCGACCGGATGCCCTTGTCCGTGTTGCGCTGGATGCGCTTGTCTCCGAGGTCGGCGCCCGGAGCGCGGGCGTCTTCCTCTACAACGAAGAGACGACTGGCGTCACCCCGGTCTACACCGTCAACTACCTGCCCGAGATGGTCGAGCGTATCAGCCGGTTGACGATCGAGAGCCCGGCGATATCGAACCTGGCGCTGCGGACTGGCGAAGTTCAGGTCATCCCGTCGGTCGATGATGTTCCGGATGGTGTCGTTTTCACCCGCGAACTCTCGGACCAGATTGGTGTCAAAGCCGTTGCGGCCGTGCCGTTGCTGATCGCCGGCCGGACGCTGGGAGTGCTTGTCTATGGCCTTGCCGAGGAGCATCGGTTCGACGAGGCGGAACTCCGGCTGTTGCGCGAGGTCGGCGAGCGACTCTCGACGGCGATGGAGCGCGGGCGGCTCGAAGAGGCGCTGGCGCGCCGCGCTGATGAGGCCGAGTTGCTGCACTCGATCGCGCTGGCAGCGGCCGGTGAGGACGATATCAACCGTATCCTCAACGCGGCACTTGCCCGGTTGGCCGGGTTGCTGAACTTCACGGGTGGCTCGATCGCGCTCGTGGAAGGCGACGACCTCGTCATCCAGGCCACCAGTGGAGTCATCTCCGCCAGCACGCTTAACCAGCGGTTGCCACGTGGGCGAGGCATGACCTGGCGTGTGCTGACAAGTGGCACGCCGTTCCTCAGCCATGATCTACCGGCTGATGGCGTGCCGCCACTGTGGGAGGATGCTGACGATGCAATCCGGTCGGTTCTGATCGTTCCACTTGTCTGGCGCGGTAAGCCATTCGGAGTGCTGGAGGTCGATTCGATCCGTCCCGGCGCGTTCCATGAGTCGGATATCAGCCTCATGCAGCGGGTCGCGACGCTGCTGAGCGGCCCAATCGAGCTCGCGCGCCGGTACGCTTCCGAGGTCCAGTTACGTCACGACCTCGACGAAGCGCGTGGGCGGCTGGAAGCGATCATCGAGCACGCGCCGATGGGCGTCTCGTTCTTCGACGCCAACGATCAGTTCGTGTTCGCTAACCAGTCGGCGACCGAGACGCTCCGCCTTGAGACATCAATCGACGGGGCGGAACCGCGCATGTGGGACGACCTGATCGAGCATGTTGTTCGCTATCGCTGGGCGGGTGATCCACAGGAACTCCGTAACATCGTCGAGGAAACGCGCGCACTTCGCGAGGGTTTTCTCGTCCACGACTTCCCATTGCGCTCGCCCGAGCAGATGCTGATGCGGATCGCCGCGCCAGTGACGGAGTCGGGCCGGTTCTCCGGGCATGTCATTCTGCTGATTGACGTGACCCGCGAGCGGCAGGCATTGGCCGCAGCCGAGCAGGCAATCGCCTCGCGCGACCGCTTCATCAGCATCGCCTCCCACGAACTCAAGACGCCACTGACCTCGATCAAGGGAATGGCGCAACTGCTCATTCGTGCCCACAACGCCGATCGCATCGACCCCAGCCGATTGGGGCGGCAACTCACGACGATCGACACGCAGGCCGAGCGATTGCAGGACCTGATCGACGATCTGCTGGATATCTCCCGAATCCAGTCTGGCCGGCTGGAGTTGCGGACCGAGCCGTGCGATCTCGCCGCGATCGTCAAGGAGGTCGCCACCAGCCTGCCGGAGGATCGGCGTCTGCGGGTGCGCATGACGGCCGATCAACCAGTTCCTGGAGCCTGGGACCCGATGCGTCTGGAACAGGTTGCCCGGAATCTCCTCGACAATGCTCTGAAATACTCGGCGCCCGAAACAACGGTAGACGCGCGCGTCATCGCGGACGGAACCGACGCCGTCCTGACCGTCGTTGACCACGGCATCGGCATTCCGTCCGACGCGATGACGACCCTCTTCGAGCCGTTCTCCCGTGCCTCCAATGCTGGCCAGCGCGACGGAACCGGCCTCGGCCTCGGCCTCTACATCACCCGCCAGATCGTCGAACGCCACAGCGGCACGATCAGCGTCGAGAGCGTCGAGGGCGAGGGGAGTACGTTTACGGTGCGACTGCCGCGGTCGGGAATCGGGAATCGTGGATGAACCAACCTGAAGGGTCCTCGTAGCCGACGTTCATGACCCAGCCCCGATTCCCGTTACCCGACCATGGGCGCCTCGTCCGTGGAACCATCCCGCTCCGCCAGCGGTATAACCTCCAGGGACCGTCCGCATGTCACGGAGGCTGGAGGCCGCGATGCGCTGGCTTGGGATCGTCGTCATCGTCATGCTGCTGGCCGCCTGTGGTGGCGACGACGATGGCGATGACACGCCAGCGACGACTGCGACGAGCGGAGTGGGGGCAGCGACGGCAACCACTCGCGGCGATGCCTCACTAACCGGCGAGTTCACCTGCGGACAGCACATCACTGAGAGCGTTACGCTGACCCACGACATGCAGTGTGACCCGGTCGCGCTGGTCGTTACCGGCGACAACGTCGTCCTCGACCTGGGCGGGCATACGATCTCCGGACCGGGACCGGGGCGGCGGTCGTGGCCGCTGCCGAGTTTCGATGTCGCCGGGGTGATCGTTCGGGGCAACAACGTCACCGTCACGAATGGGACGGTCGAGTCGACCGGGATCGGGCTGCTGGTCGAGGGCGCTGAAGGTGGTACCTACTCCGACTTGACGACGACCGGCAACTACTACGGCATCTACATCTACGAGGGGCGCGACCACACAGTCGAGGGCAACGACGTGGTTGCGAACGTCTACGGCCTGCATCTCCAGAAGTCGGAAGCCAACGCGCTGATCGGCAACGACCTCTCGGCGCAGACGCATCACTCGCCGGGCGGCTACGGGCTGTACCTCTACGGCTCCAACGGCAACCTGATTGAGCGCAACACCGTTCGCGAGAACCTCAACTGGGGCCTCTGGTTTTCCGACTCGACCGACAACACGATCGTCCGCAACAACGTGATCGGCAACGACCCACAGGTCAGCGACGACACCGGCGGCAACATTTACTACGACGAGACGACCCGCGAAGGTAACTACTGGTCCGACTACCAGGGAGGCGATGGCAACAGCGACGGCATCGGCGACGTGCCATACGCCGTCGACGGCCCTGGCCGCGCGACCGACCCGTACCCGTTCGTCGCCCAGGACGGTTGGGAGGGCCGGACGGTCGAGACGCAGGCCGACCCGACGCCGTTGCCGCCTTCGGGCAGTCCGCCGCGCTTCTATGTCGCGCTCGATGAGACCGTTGTTGCGATCGATCCAGAGACCGGCACCTTGCTGGCCGAGTGGGATGTCTCGCTGATGGGAGCCAGCCTGGCAACCAGCCCCGACGGCACCCGCCTCTACGGCATCTCCGGCGACGCGTCGGAAGCCAGCAATATCGTCGCGATCGACACCGAGTCCGGCGCGGAGGTCGACCGCTGGGAGGTCCCCGGCGCGCTGGTCGTCGCAGCGACCTATGACGGCGAGCGGGTGCTCGTCTCGACTTACGAAGGGCTGACCGAGATCGTCCTCGCCACCGGAGAGATCCGCCGCCAGCGTGACGGTGCCAACGGGATGGCAATCACACCGAGCTGGAAGCACAACCTGGCGCTGGTGACGGGCACTGGCTGGAATGTCCATGTCGTCTACTTGCCCGACCAGCACGCCGCCTACACCTACCAGCTCAAGGGTGAGCCGCTTCAGGTGGTCGACAACCGGGCCGGGACGCGTCTGTTCGCCGTCCTCCACAACCGCGACTCGGTCAGCATCATCGACACCGAGCAGTTCATCGAGACGGACAGCTTTCCGCTCCATGGTGTCGCCCCTGAGAACGCCCGGATCGCCCCATCGCCCGACGGAACGACCCTCTACGTCCTCGACCGCGCCAACTCTCGGCTGCTGGCCATCGACCTCGGTACGAAGCAGGTCCTCGAAGACCTCACGCTGACCGGCACAGCCGTCGACTTGGCCGTCACTGGCAACGGAGACTGGGTGGCGGTGACCCTGCGCGACGACAACCGGCTGGCGCTGTTCGACAGCGGCCTCGGCGCACGCGGCAGTGTCGATCTTCCTGGCCAGCCGTCGTTGCTGATCGCGCCGAGGTAGTGCGGCTATTGCCCGTGACGAGTAGACAGCCATTCTGGTAGGGGCCGGTCCTGTACCGGCCCGCGCCCGCGGGCGTCCGGCTGGACAATGGGGCGTTGGCCACGGGTCGCCGACGTCTGCGCCTGTATCGATATCCACACGTCGCCGAGAAGGCGCCTGCGGGCGCGGGCCGGTACAGGACCGGCCCCTACCAGAATCCCGACCGTGTGATGCGCGACATCAAGGTTTGACCTCGACAGAATCAGTGTAGCGGACTTCCGAAGTGGGACTCACGAGGACAAACGCGGGCTTTCCATGAGTCCCGCTGCCTACCGTCACCTTCTACTACGACATCGCTCGTATGGCGACACCGATAACGTGACAGCACAATGCTTCGTGACCGGTTTCACGATGTTCGGGACACGTTGTCACTGCCGAGGCGACAATTCCCACTTGCGCATGCAGTCGTACGCAGGTAGAGTGTACGTACACTCTGTCCGTAAGTGACTTCATGTCACGTCTTTACGGACGCTTAGCAGGGGCGTATACTACATCTTGCGGTGGCACTGATGGTGCAACACCAGATGTGGGTATCGCAGATGCGAGCGGCTATCGAATCCAACGGTGGTGGTCGCGTCTCCCCTGGCCGAATGAGGTGGGTGGTTCAGCGTCTCCCGGGGCATCAAATGTGCGTGTACGTACACTCGGAGTCGTCCGAGCCGGGGGCAGTGTCACTCTACGAACCGGGAGATGGTCAGGAACGGTCGCGACGGCCGGGGAGCGTCGCTGAGGTGGTAACGAACGGGCCGCGCGGGCGAGACGCGGCAGATGCCGAGAGCGGACGTATTGGTGGACCGGGACTGACCGGCGCCAGCTAACAGGAATCAGGGAGTCGTTCATGGTCGCTGACCCAACTCGTGCTCGAATGCGAACTGTTGCGCCGCCGATGCCGGAGGGCACGCCGCTGGATGCGGAACCGATCCGTCCCGGCGCGCATGACCGACGCAGCGAGGGGCTGCGCATCCCGCGCGTCTTCACGACTGCCGGACAGGACCCATACGACACGATCGAGTGGGCCAACCGCACCTCCCGGATCACCAACCCGGATGGCTCGGTCGTCTTCGAGATGAAGGACGCCGAGATCCCGGCCAGCTGGTCGCAGGTCGCTGCCGATATCATGATCTCCAAGTATTTCCGCAAGGCGGGTGTTCCGCAGTACGATGCCGAAGGCAACCCGATCCTGAATGCTGACGGCACACCGGTGACCGGGCCGGAGCAGTCGGCCAAGCAGGTCATCGACCGGCTGGCCGGCACCTGGCGCTGGTGGGGCGAGCAGTACGACTACTTCGCCTCCGATGAGGACGCTCAGGCGTTCGAGGACGAGTTGAAGTACATGCTCGTCCACCAGATGGCCGCGCCGAATTCACCGCAGTGGTTCAACACCGGCCTCCACTGGGCCTATGGCATCACCGGCCCGAGCCAGGGTCATTCATTCGTCGATCCGAAGACGGGCCAGTTGATGCGCTCGCCGGATTCCTACTCGCGGCCGACCCCGCACGCCTGCTTCATTCAGCGCGTCGAGGACGACCTTGTTGGCGATGGCGGCATCTTCGACCTCGTCACCCGTGAGGCGCGCGTCTTCAAGTACGGCTCCGGCACCGGCTCCAACTTTTCGTCGATCCGCGCCGAGGGCGAGAAACTCTCCGGTGGTGGCACGTCGTCGGGCCTGATGAGTTTCCTGAAGGTCTTCGACCGGGCGGCTGGGGCGATAAAGTCAGGCGGCACGACCCGCCGGGCGGCCAAGATGGTCGTCCTCGACATGGATCACCCTGACATCGAGCAGTTCATCAACTGGAAGGCCGAGGAGGAGAAGAAGGTCCAGGCGCTGATCAACGCCGGCTACTCCTCCGACTTCAACGGCGAGGCCTACGCGACCGTTTCGGGGCAGAACTCGAACAACTCGGTCCGCGTCACGCAGGAGTTCATGGAAGCCGTTCGCAACGACGGCGACTGGGACCTGATCTGGCGGACGACCGGCGAGGTGGCCCGGACCGTCAAGGCGCGTGACCTCTGGAAGCAGGTCTCCGAGGCCGCCTGGGCCTGCGCGGACCCGGGCGTCCAGTTCGACACAACCATCAACGACTGGCACACCAGTCCCGCATCGGGCCGGATCAACGCCAGCAACCCGTGCAGCGAGTACCTTTTCCTCGACGATACCGCCTGTAACCTGGCCTCGCTGAACCTGCTGAAGTTCTACGATGCCGAGACGAACTCGGTCCGCATCAACGATTACCTGCACGCGATCCGTGTCTGGACGATCGTGCTGGAGATCAGCGTCCTGATGGCGCAGTTCCCGTCGGAGGAGATCGCGCGGCAGTCGTACATCTTCCGCACGCTCGGCCTTGGCTACGCCAACCTCGGCTCGCTGCTGATGATGATGGGCCTGCCCTACGACTCCGAAGAGGGCCGGACGATCTCGGCTGCGCTGACGGCGATCCTGACCGGCGAGGCCTACGCCGCCTCGGCCGAGATGGCTGGTGTCCTTGGCACCTTCCCCGGCTACGATGAGAACCGCGAGCACATGCTGCGGGTCATCCGCAACCACCGCCGTGCGGCCTGGAATGCGCCGGTTGGCGAATACGAGCAACTGGCCGTCCCGCCGGTCTCGATCAATCCGGAGTTCTGCCCGGACAACCTGCTCAAGGCGGCCCGCAACGCCTGGGACCGCGCGCTGCTGCTCGGCAACGAGCACGGCTTCCGCAACGCCCAGACGACGCTGCTGGCGCCGACTGGCACGATCGGCCTGCTGATGGACTGCGACACGACCGGTGTCGAGCCGGACTTTGCGCTGGTCAAGTTCAAGAAGCTGGCCGGTGGTGGCTACTTCAAGATCGCGAACCAGTCGGTCAAGCCAGCCCTCAAGAACCTCGGCTACAGCGAGACGCAGATCGACGACATCATGCGCTACGTGCTCGGCACCCTCTCGCTGGAGGGCGCGCCGCACATCAACCCGGACTCGCTGCGGCTGAAGGGCCTCAACGACGAGGACCTCGCCAAGATCGAGAAGACGCTCCCGTCGGTCTTCGAGCTGCCGTTCGCCTTCAACGTCTGGACGCTCGGTGAGGACGCGCTGACCCGGCTCGGCCTGACGAAGTCGCAGTGGACGAAGCCTGGTTTCAACCTGCTGCGAGCCATCGGCTTCACCCAGCAGCAGATCGACGAGGCCAACGACGTCATCTGCGGCATGCAGACCGTCGAGGGTGCGCCACACCTGAAGGACAAGCATCTGCCGGTCTTCGACTGCGCCAACACCTGCGGCAAGCACGGCAAGCGCTACATCCACTACATGGGCCATGTCCGGATGATGGCGGCTGCCCAGCCGTTCCTTTCGGGCGCGATTTCGAAGACGATCAACATGCCGAACGAGGCGACCGTTGAGGATATCGAGCAGGCGTACCACGAGTCGTGGCGGCTCGGCATCAAGGCGATGGCGCTCTACCGCGACGGCTCCAAGCTCTCGCAGCCGCTCTCCTCGAAGTCGGACACGAAGGAGGAGAAGGTCGACGACGCCGCTCAGGACGAGATCAAGCGGCTCAAGGCCGAATTGGCCGAGATGCAGAAGATCGCGGCCCAGCACGAACCGGTCAACCCGAACGCGCCGGTCGTCACCCGAACGCACGCCTTCCGCCCAACCCGGCGGCTGATGCCGGCCAAGCGGCGTGGCTTCACCCAGGAAGCGCGGGTCGCGGGCCACAAGGTCTACCTGCGAACCGGCGAGTACGAGGACGGCACCCTCGGCGAAGTGTTCATCGACCTCCACAAGGAGGGCGCGACGATGCGCTCGCTGATGAACTGCCTCGCGATCGCCGTCTCGAAGGGCTTGCAGTACGGCGTGCCGCTGCAGGAGTTCGTCGATACCTTCACCTTCACGCGCTTCGAGCCGCAGGGGATGGTCGACGGGCACCCGAACATCAAGCTCTCGACGTCGCTGGTCGATTACGTCTTCCGCGTCCTCGGCCTGGAGTACCTCGGTCGAACCGACCTCGTGCAGGTTCCGCCGCCCTCCGAGCCGCAGCCGGAGCAGGTCGAACTGCCACTGGCCGCCGCGCCGATCGCCACGGCCCCAGCCATCAGCCCGTCCGTGACGAACGGTAATGGCAATGGCAACGGCAATGGACACAAGAACGGCACGAACGGGACGCACAAGAACGGTAGCCACGCGACCGTCGAAGCCAAGGCCGAGACCGCCGAGCCGGTCGCCTCAGTCGCCGTCGCTGAGTCCTCGGAACCGGAGATGGGCGCGATGGCTGTCGCCGACGGAGGGCTCAGCGCCCAGTTGGCCGGCATGATGGGTGACGCCCCATTCTGCGACGTCTGCGGCCACATCACCGTCCGCAACGGCGCCTGCTACAAGTGCCTCAACTGCGGCAACAGCCTCGGCTGCTCGTAGCCTCGCTTACTCCTCTCCCTCCTCCCTTCCCAGGCTGCCCGGCTCCCGAAAGGGGGCCGGGTTGCCGTTTGCACACTGAAGTCCTATATCCTCGCGGCTTGCTGAACAGTAGATTCCAACCTCGATCAGGAATAGCGATAGGGAAACAGTGGTATGCCAAAGGTTTTGTCAGCGGCTGAGCGCGCAGCCATGTACGATGCTCAAGGTGGGATGTGTGCATGGTGCAATATGCCGATGACGTTCGACGAAGCTACCGAAGATCATGCTACGCCCCGCACCCGAGGTGGGAGCGATACAGCCGACAACATTGAACTGTTTCACCGATCCTGCAACTCGAAGAAGGGCAAGAAGGACGCGAGTGACCCCGGTAACTGGCCAACCCCTCGGTGGTGGGATATTCAATCGGTCCTTGACGAAGTTGAGCGACGCTCTAAACATCGTAGCCTTGCAGAACGGCAGCGGGCTGAGGACTCGGTGCGATGGGGAGAAAGTACCGGGCTCCTGGTCGAGCCCGGAGGTAAGAACCGAACAGGGTGTCTTAACTTCGTACTTCAACTTGAAGCGGTTCGAATTGTGATCATGCAGCTATGGGGAAGTTCCATTCTTCAACTTCACTTTCCGCGTTTGGCTGCGGTTTCCCCTCAAGCTGCTGGTGTTCACTTACCCCGACTGGTATCCCGAATCGCGAGCGATGTACCTGCAATCGGAAGAACAACAGGATTCCTAGATTCACTCCGGAAGCCGAGCTGCAATGCTCCAGAAGTTGAGTTTGCACTGTTAATTCCTGACCACGCGTGGAAAGCATTCACGTCAGCATGGACCGATGCTCTTAACGACATTCGGGCGGATTGAGCGCTGGGTGCATACGTGAGTTGGAGCGACCTTGAGCGAGCTGCACCGCATCACCATCAACCCAGAGTTGAACGGCGGACAGCCATCGATCCGTGGGATGCGCATCCGCGTTGTCGACGTGCTCGGGTTACTGGCAGCTGGCGCGAGCCGGGAAGAGATCCTGGATGACTATCCATATCTTGAGCCGGAGGACATTACGGCCGTGCTCGAGTACGCTGCGCGACAAAGTGATTATCCAGTACTCCACGCTGGCTAGCGTGACTCCAACTCAACGTCGGTCTTCACCAGCAGATCAGCGAGCCGATTCTTGCCCGTCCAGACGGCGGCGGGCCAGCCGCGTGATCGGGCGGCTTCGACGCAGATTTCGCGATCATCGATGTAGAACAGCTCGTTGGGGGCGAAGCCAGTCGCTGCCTCGATTGCGGCATAGAACTCGGGGTCGGGCTTGGCGTGACCGATGGCGGCGGAGTAGTGCATTGCGTCGAAGTGATCCTTGAGGCGAAGGTGCGTCCAGAGGTAGGCGGCGCGCTCGAACCAGTAGGTGCGAAGCGTCTCGTAGGTGAGATGGGGTGCGATCGTTGCTAACACTGGCCCGAGTCGTTCTCGGAGCGTGGCGCGGCCGCAGGCAACGTCCTGAAAGTGCGGTCGGAAGAATGCAGTCTCCAGGTCTTCAATCCGCAATCCAAGGTCAGCCTCAAGGTTGGCAGCCCAGCCCTTTGGGTGCGGATGGCGGACGATCACGCCATCGACATCGACCATGATCGCCTTTACTGCCATCGAAGCGTCCTCTTGTGTGTAGAACTGGATCTTAGCGACCCTGCGACATCACGATCGGCCTCAACCTGTTGGTTTGGAACGTGGCAGGTTGCGACCTGCTAACGTCGATCATCGACTGTAGGAAGCCAGGTCGGGCATTGCGCCGGGGTACGTCCAGATATTGATGGCGTTGCCGTCCGGATCCCAGAAGTGGAAGACGCGCAGTTTCTGGCCGCTGATTGGGGATGGGGCGAAGCCTTGGGCGGCGGCCCAGGCGTGGGCTTCGTCGATGTCGAGCGTCAGGAAGTACGGGCGGGCGTAGGCGTCGGTGCGGCCGTGGAACGACTCGGGGGACTTCTGCTCAAGCCAGATGGGGAGGTAGTCGCCCATCGCCATCTCGAAGCGGTATTGCATTCCCTCGTCTTCGCGGATTGGTCCAGTCATCCCGAGGTTGTCGCTGTACCACTCCATACTGCGCCAGAGGTTTGTGACGCCGATCCGTGGCGAGGCGTAGCCGGTAAAGCGGGCGTCGGTCGTGTCGCTCGGGTGGATCAGGATGCGGTCAAACGCATAGCTACTGCCGACGTGGTCCCAGTGACCGTGGGTCTGGACGACGAGTGGAGCGCGACTGGAAGCCGACGTGACGACGCCGGCGAAGTCACCGACTCCCATACCAGTGTCGAGGATCGCGACATCGCGCTCGCCCTCGATCAGGAACGACTTCACGAGCGGTTCCTGCACCCAGCCGATGCCATCCCGCTCCCAGTGGACCTCGAACCAGGGCTTTCCTGCCATCGTCGCTCCTCCCGATCGTCACTGCTGCCGTATTGCCACATCGTAACGCATACGGGGTGCAGTCAGGCCTCAGGATGACCACGACGGTTCCAAAGTGAGGCGACAATTCCGCGTAGAATGTCCGGGCGCGATGCTGTTGTCCTTTTCCGAAGGGTGAACTGATGACCAGACGATTCCGACGCCTTGCCGCGGTGCTGGCGCTCACGCTACTTGTGTCCGGATTACTCCCGACACAGGTCATTGCCGACCCAATCGACCCGATGCAGTGGACATGGATGCGGACCGACCAGCCTGTCGTCAGCGGTGTCGAGTCGCGCACCTGGATGTGGGGGCCGCAGGAGACGGCCTACGCCACTGAGGAGCCATACGCCGAGGCTCCGAACGGCCAGCGTGAGGTCATCTACTACGATAAGTCGCGGATGGAAGTCACCCGACCGGACGGCGATAGCAGTTCGCCGTGGTACGTCACGAACGGCCTGCTAGTTGTTGAGATGATCGAGGGCTACTTCCAGACCGGCGATAGCGCACGCGACGAGTCGCCAGAACCGGCGAACGTGCCGGTGGCCGGTGATCCGGACGGTGGTGCGCTGACTTACGCTGAGATTGGCGCGTTCGATCTGCGGAATGTCCCGGCCCGCCCGGTCGGGGCTCCGATCACAGAGTACGTTGCCAACGATGGCACGATCCAGACCGGCCAGCAGTACGCAGCCTACGACGTGACGGCCGCTCATCAGGTGACCGAGTTCGGGGCGAACCACACGGTTGCGTCGGTCTTCTGGGAGTTCATGAACAGCAGCGGGACCGTCTACGAGGACGGAGAGTTCATCACCGCGCCGCTCTTCGAGAACGCGTTCTACGCCACCGGATTTCCGATCACCGAGGCCTACTGGACGACGACCGAGGTTGGCGGGACTGCGACCGAGGTGCTCTGGCAGTGCTTCGAGCGGCGCTGCCTGACCTGGACACCGGGCAACGATCCCGGCTGGCAGGTCGAGGCGGGGAACGTGGGGCTGCATTACTACCGCTGGCGCTACGGCGCGGAGCGTCCTGCTCCGCCGACGCTCAACGTCACCTTCAACATCATCTATCAGGGCGAACTGGTCGGTACGACCGAGACCGAGGAGACGTTCCTCGATGACACCGCTGTCGGAACCTGGCGCACGGTCTCGACTGACGGCACCGAGCTCTCGCACGGCACGCTCGTGGCCGACCACCCACTCGGCTCCGTCGAGGCCGCGATCATCCAGACCTGGCCGTTCGAAGGCACGGCCCTGCTCCAGTTCGAGTACAGCTTTACCCTCACCGGTATCGGCGGCAGCGGCACTCTCACCTGGCACGCCGACCTCTCCACCGGCCCCGAAAGCGGCACCGTCACCTTCTCAGCCTTCTCAGACAACCTGAATGTCTGGGACATCGAAGTCGATTCGCTGCCGCCGGTATTGTTTACAGTCGGTCAGTAATCAGCCTGTCAGCCTGTCAGTCTGTCAGCTTGTTGGTCGGGGATCGAAACCTTCGATTCCCAACCAACAAGCTAATGGCTAACGGCTAACAGCTAAGGGCTAAGGCTGTACCACGCATCGATGATGCGGCGGGAGACGGGGGCGGCGGCGGCGGAGCCGGCGGAGCCTTTTTCGACGAAGACGATGTTGGCCATCTTCGGGTCGTCGCTGGGGGTGTAGGCGGCGAACCAGGCGTTGGTGCCCTGGGCCTCCGCGCCGGTCTCCTCCGTACCGGTCTTGCCAGAGACAGGCTGCGTGATGCCACGGAACGGCTCGACGGCGGTGCCGTTTGGGGCATTGACGACATCGTGGAGGGCAGCCTGCAGCCAGCCGACCTGCTCGGAGGTCAGCGGCAGTTTGCCGTTCTCCTTGACCTCGCCGGACTGGACGACGGTGCCGTCGAGTTTGACGATGTCGAGGATCAGGTGCGGCTGGTAGAGCGTGCCGCCGTTGGCGATCGCGGCGTAGACGTTGGCCATCTGGAGCGGTGTCGCGACGAGATAGCCCTGACCGATCGCGAGGTTGATCGCATCACCACGCGCCCAGAAATCGCCGACGTTGGTCAACTTCCAGTCCGGGTCGGGGACGATGCCCGGCAGTTCGTAGAGTTCCGGGAGGCCGGTCTCCGTGCCGAGACCGAACGCCTTGGCCATGTTTGGCAGGAGCGTCTCGTCCATCTCGTCCAGTTCGGCACCCATCCGGTAGAAGACGGTGTTGCACGAGCGGACGATCGCGTTGTGCAGGTTCATGTCGCCCTGACCACCCGGCACCCAGTCGTGCCAGACCTGATCGACACCTTCGAGCCGGAACTCGCCGGGGCAGGGTGTCGGGCTGTTGTTGGTCAGCCCCATGTGGGCCATCCCGGCTGCTGCCGTGATGACCTTGAAGATCGATCCGGTCGAGGTGCCGAACGCGACAGCGCGGTTGAGCAGCGGCTGCCGCTGCGGGTCCATCAACTGTTCCCACTGCTCGTCGGTCACACCGAGGATGAATTGGTTGGGGTCGAACGATGGCTTCGAGACCATCGCCAGCACCTCGCCGTTGTTCGGGTCGAGGACGACAGTCGCGCCAATCTCGTTGCCGAGTGCGTCGAAGGATGCCCGCTGGAGGTCGATGTCGATCGTCAGGACGATGTCGTTGGCATCGACCTTCGGAACCTCGCCGAGGATGCGGATCGTGCCGCCATCGGGGCCGATCAGCGCCAGCGTGCCGCCGCGCTTGCCGGCCAGCCACTGCTCAGCAGACGCCTCGATGCCGGTTCGTCCGACGAGGTCGCCGGCTTCGTAGCCGAGTTTGGAGAGTTCGGGCAGTTCCTCCGCGGTGATCTCGCTCATGTAGCCAACGACGTGGGCGGTCAACTCGCCCTGTGGGTATACCCGGGCAGGCGGCTTCTGAATCGCGACGCCTTCAATCGCGGTGAGTTGATCGACGATGCCCTGATCGATGTTGCCGGGCAGGTCCTTGATCGGCATGAACCAGTCGACCTGACCGCCCTCGTAACGGTTCTTGATGATGTCCTGTGGCATATCGAGCAGGTCGGAGAGGCGCGCCAGCAGGTCCGCCTCGTTAGTGACCTTACCCGGCACGACGCCAACGCGGGTGATCTGTCCCATCTGCGCGAGTGGCTTGCCCTTGCGGTCGAGGATGCGGCCTCGCTGCGGGATGTCGCTGGTCCACTGGACGTAGCCATCGCCGAGTTGCGAGAAGATCAGCGACGGCGTCCAGTCCACGGCGGGTTTGTCACCGTTCATCACGACCGGCAGCAGGTTCTCATCCTCGATCTTGCCAACGCGGGACGAATCGATCTCGACCTTCATCGGGAAGAGTTCGTCGTCGTCGCTGCCGCCTGTGATTTCTGCCTTCAACGTGATGACACCGACCTCGACGGCGATCCCCTCGTACCGTGCCACGAAATCCTCGCGGGAGATGAACGCCTGCGATTCCTGCGAGAGCAGATCGTAGAGCTGGTTGTAGTTCCCGGCTGACCAGACCTCGACGTACGCCTCGGCAACATCCTTCGCGGTGGTCATGTCGCCAATATCGACGACCGCTGTTGGGCTGGCCTCGACGGTTGCGTCCGGGTTCGGCGCGGCGATAACGGGCGTTTCGGAGCCGGGCGAGGCGGCTGCCTGGTCCGTGGTCGGTGTTTCGTCGCCGGTTGGCGTGACGACTGCACCCTGATTGTCGTCATCATCTCCGCCGACGACATCCAGTCCGGTCAACCTGCTGGCCACCAGGACCGAGCCGAAGATCAGGACGCCAACCACGGAAACGATCAGCAGCACTTTCGGCCAGAGTCGCTCGTTCCGTTCGTAGGGCGACCAGTTCGATGAACCGGACCATGAGCCACCGGGACCATACCCCCGGCGGCCATTTCCGCCACGGTTGACGCGCCGGTTGCTGCCAGACGAGCCGCGTGACGGCCTGGATGAGAGGGGTGCGGGATTACGAGGTTGTCTCGGACGGGACACGAGGGCGTTCTACCTTCCGGCGCCGTCGCGACCAGCGCGGACGGCGGTGATGAATTGCAGGTCAGTGCCGGCCATCATCCAGCCCACGCGAGCACGGGAACGACGTCTGCTTCGATCGCTCGCACGGATTCAAAAGACCGCGGCACCTGTTTCACCAAACACCGTGCCACGGCCTGTGATGACTGTACGTACTGTCCCACGCCAGTGACCCTCAGTCAAGGCGAGATCAGCCACAACCGGCTCCGGTTGTGACAAGTCAGGAAGTGGGTGGGTGGTTATTGGGGGCGGGAGTCGGGAGTCGGGAATCGGGAATCGGGGGTGGGGGAGTTGGGTAGGTCCTCGTTGCGGTTCGGAGTGGGTGCGAACCCCTCCCCCGGCCCCTCCCCTATGCGGGGAGGGGTGCCTGTGGCAAACGTATGCGTTGCCAATCTGAGCGACCAAAAGGCGACGAAGGAATCGACCCGCTCGCTACCGACTCCCCTCCCCGCATAGGGGAGGGGCCGGGGGAGGGGTTCGCAACACCCGTCCAGCCAACGAGGACGAACGTCTGACCCACCCCCGTTTCCGGCACATTAACACGGCCACTTCGTGTGCCAGTCCGTCCGCTCCTGGTAGGCGCGGGCGGCGGCGAGGATGGTGTTCTCGTCCCAGGCGCGGCCGGTGAACTGGAGTGAGGTTGGCAGTCCGTGTTCGCCGTAGCCGTTTGGGACGGCGATGCCCGGTAGCCCGGCGACGTTTGCTGCCGCGCCGAGTTGCGAGCGGTTCTCGCGGGAGAAGTAGGACGCGAACGGCTGGCCGATCGGGCTTGCGACGTTTGGCAGCGTCGGCGAGATCAGCGCGTCGAAGCGTGAAGTCAGTTCGTCCATCGCGGCGCAGATGTGCCGGCGGATTCGCAACGCGCGGATGTAGACGTGAGCGGGCAGCGCCAGTGACGCGAGCCCGTTGACGCGGTCCTCTGGCGCCGTTAGTTGTGTCACATCGCCGCTCGTGAGCAGTTCCTCGAACGCCGATGACAGCTCGGCCTGGACGATGATGCCGGCGACCTCATTGTGCGGCAGATCAGGAAGTGTGACGGTTTCGACCGTGCCGATTTCCTCCAGTACCCGCAGCGACGCCAGGAAGTTGTCGCGAACGGCGTCCTGGACGTTGTCAGTTGCGTCGGACAGCAGCCCGAAGCGGAACCCGGTCGTTCGTTCGGCTGCCCGTGGATAGTTGTAGGGCCGCTGGCTGCTGCTTGGGTCACCGGGGTCGTGACCGGCGATCGCATTGAGGACGAGGCCGCAATCGCGCGCCGATCGGGTCATCGGGCCGAGTTTGTCCATCGTCCATGAGAGCGCCATCGCGCCACGCCGTGAGACGCGCCCGTAGGTGGGGCGTAGCCCGGAGACGCCGCAGAAGGCGGCTGGTGTCGTGATCGACCCCCACGTCTCCGAGCCGATCGCGAAGCCGACGACACCGGAGGCAACTGCCGAGCCGGAGCCGCTGGACGATCCTCCCGACCAACTCGGATGCTCGTCTGCCGCCCACGGCGTGATGCCTGGGCCGGTGATGGAGGCATCCGGCTGGTTGTAGCCCATCCCACCGGCCAGTTCGACCATCCCGAGTTTTGCGACAAGCACGGCACCTGCGTCGCGTAGCTTCGCCGTGACATGCGATTCCTCATCGAACGTCTGGTCCTTGTACGGAATCGCTCCCCACGTCGTCGGGTAGCCCGGCACGTTGAGCAGATCCTTCGCGCCATACGGGATGCCGTGCAGCGGCCCACGGTCGTAACCGGCTGTCAGTTCAGCCTCGGCCCGTTCGGCGTCGCGAATGGCCCGCTCCTCAGTGATCGTCACGACGGCGTTGTAGCGCCGCCCGACCGAATCGAGTCGCTCCAGATAGAGCCGGGTCAGTTCCGTTGGAGTCGTCTCCCGCGCGCGCAGCAGGCGGCCAAGTTCCTCGATCGGCTGATTGTAGATCTCGCCTGCCATCGTTACCCCTCCGCCCGGAATGGCCGGAACGTGGAGTCCGGCTCGTCGGCATTGCGCAGTGGGTAGGCGCGTAGTTTGGCAGCCATCTTCAGGTGGCGCTCGGCTGTCTTACGAACCTCATCGAACGCGGCCTCGTCGCGCTCATCGTGGATCAGCCCACGTACCTGTGCCACGATGGCTTCGACTAACTCAGGATTCGGTGCATCATCCGCTGGACGCTGTTGCTCGCTCATACTCTCCCTCGTTTCAGGACACCGAGTCAGCAATTTGCGGCAGTCTAGCAGTGATGGGTGGTGTGTGATGCGTGATGCGGGACGCGTGATGCGGGATGCGGGACGTGGGACGCGGGACGTGTGAAGCGCGGAGCGTATCCTTACTCGGCACTCGGCACTCGGCACTCGGCACTCGGCACTCAACTCTCGTCACCGAAGGGACACGCGCATGAAGATCGTCTCACTCCTGCCCAGCACGACCGAGATTTGCTATGCGCTTGGGCTTGGTGACGCCGTCGTCGGTGTGACGCATGAGTGCGATTACCCTGAGGATGCACGGACGAAGCCGCATCTGACGGCCAATGTGCTGCCGGATGGCGAGCACAGTAGCGCTGACATCGACAGGATGATCGCTGAGCGGGTGCTGCATGGGCAGTCGATCTACGATCTCGACACCGATCTGCTGGCCGAGCTCGCGCCGGACCTGATCCTGACGCAGGAGCTCTGCGAGGTCTGCGCCGTCTCGTACACAGACGTGCTGGCCGCGGCGCAGGCCTTGCCGAAGGTCCCGGAGGTTGCCGCCTTCGAGCCGCACAACGTTGACGAGATTCTCGCGTCCATCGCGGAGGTCGCCCGGCTGGCAGGCATCCCCGAGCAGGGGCAGGTGGTCGTCGGTGAACTACGAGAGCGGTTGGCAAGTGTCGCCGAACGCGTCGCCAACAGAACCCAGCCACGTGTCGTCTGCCTGGAGTGGTTGTCGCCGCCGATGGTTGGCGGTCACTGGGTTCCGGAGATGGTCGCCCTGGCCGGTGGCGTCGATGTCCTCGGGCGGCACGGAGAACCGTCCCGCTACGTCACCTGGGACGAGATCGCAGCCGCCGACCCTGACATCGTGATCGTCATGCCCTGCGGCTACGACCTCGACGCAACGCACCTCGCGATGCGAGAACTCGACGCCATCCCTGAATGGCACGGCCTCCGCGCCGTCCGCGAAGGCCGTTTCTACCCCGTCGATGGCTCCGGCCTCTTCAACCGCCCCGGCCCACGGATCATCGACGGCGTCGAACTGCTGGAAACTCTGTTTCACGGGACGGGAGATGCGGGACGCGGAACACGTTAGCGAACCAGCTCGCGTCCCACGCCTCGCCTCCCGCATGACGCATTACGCATCCCGCACAAACACATACCGCTGACCCGTGACGATGCTGCCTTCGTATTCGGGCGTGACGGTTGCCAGCGTCCAGCCTTCCTCGGCCAGCCGGGCGACTTCGCCGTGGGATTGCATCGCCAGTTGCTGGGTGTACTCGCGGTAGACGCCGACGCCTGGCTCGTGAAGGTCATCCGGTGTCCGGTAGAGTCCGAGCGGCGGGTCCTGGAAACCGGCGATCGTTTGCTCGACTTCCCATGCTGACGGGACGACGACGTTGACGACCATCCGCTTGCGGCCAGTGCCGCGTTGAATCTCCTCGCTGAGCCGCGACATCGCGACGCGGTGGCGGGCGGTGTTCGCGACGTGCTCCCAGAGGACGCGGCCACCATTGGCGGCGCTGTCGATCAGGAAGACGGACACGTAGGAGATATCCCGGCCACGTGGCTCGTTGACGTGGTAGGTGCCATAGGCTTTGGCAACCTCGGCGCCCTCGTCGGAGAGGAGCATGAACGGTAGATCGAGCCGCTCACGCAGCTCCTTGTTCGTCTCAGGCGTGTCGTTGGCCGCACCGACCAGTTCGACGCCAAGACCGCGGGCTTCCCAGTAGAACTGTCGCAACTGCGACAGGTACACACGTCAGCTGGGTCACCACGCTCCCCGGTAGACATAGAACATGACCGGGTGCTGGCGGATCAACCGCCGGAGGGTGACGTAGTTGCCCTCTTCGTCCTTCATCTGGAACTCTGGCGCGGCGCTCCCGATCAGCGACTGACGTCCCTGGATCTCATCTGGCCCCGGGAGGTGCGGTGCGATTCTTCCCAACGGTGGTGCTCCTGTCTCAACGGTTACAGCGGTTCCTGACAGATCGTGCCGCGAGAATGGTCTGCGCGCAAGGGGTGTGCCGCCTAGAACGGGCTGATCAGATCGAGCATCCGGGGTGAGCGGCGGCCTCCCGGGCCGGTGCCGTAGCCGTTGGTCGCCTGGCGGGCGATCTCTTCCAGCGCGTCCCGGTAGGCCTTGAGACTCCTGGAACTGCTATCGACGAACCAGTTCGCCTGCGGACGCTCGCCCCAGGCCGCGTTGAACCAGAGGATCGCGTGAAGTTGGGGGAAGCGCTCCGGCAGCTCCAGGTACAGTTCTGAGATCCAGTCGGCCTTGTCGCCACCCTGCTCAACAGTCGAGGTTTCAACGATCATGATCGGCTTGTGCGGATTGATGGCCGCGAAACTGTTGAAGGAGTGCTCGAAGACTTCGGTCGGCGTCACCCAACCGCCCCACCACTCAGGGTAGACGCTGCCGCCGTTGTAGCCATCGACACCGAGCCAGTCGACGTAATCATCGCCCGGATAGATGTCGCGGAACTTGACTAACCGGTTCTCGGTCGATGGTGCCCAGACCCACTCGACGTTGGTCGCGCCGTGGGATTCGAAGCGGTCGTGGACGTAGCGCCAGGCTTCGATCAGGTCGGCAGCGCTGTTGCCGTTGTGTCCATATGCCCACGGGTAACTCTGGTTGTTCAGTTCGTGGAAGAGGCGCACGTAGACTGGCCTGCCGAAGTCGCGCAGCCCAATAGCCCAGGAGTCGATGTAGTTGTCATAGATGCCTGTTGGGATCGTCTCGACCCGTGATGGGTCGGAGCCGTTGACGGTCCCCCAGGCCTCCCAGGTAATCAGCGGCGTCCCGCCACGTTCGCTGACCTCCCAGAGCGCCTGGCTATCCAGTTGCGGCTGGTACGCAGATCCGGCTGCGTAGTTCGCTCCCCATGGCTGGTACCACTGGACGATACCAACTGGCTGGCCTGTCAGTGCTTCGAACCGGTCGAGGAGTCGGGTGTCCTGTGCCCCGCCGGGGATGTAGACACCGGTCTGCAATCTGGCATTGGCCGACGCTGGCGTGAGGCCGAGGTGGATGGCGGCCAGGCTGCTTCGTGGCGCGACGCTCAGCGTCAGCAGGATGATGATCGCGACGTAGGTGACGAATCGCCGCAGCGCTCGCATCTGTTCGGGTGCCATCATCGAGTTGGTGGCACCCACGGGCGGTTCGTGGGGCGGTTGAGGCATCGTGGTTGACATGCTGGCATCGTAGCAGCAAATCTCAGCCGGGAACAGACATTCCTGTCGTGTCAGTTCGATTGTCGAAGAAGTTCCAGCACGGCAGTGTTGCCCTCACGTTCGGCGGTTTCACGCGGTGTCCGCCCGTTTTTGTCGGCAATGGTTTGGTCCGCACCATTGGTAAGCAACAGGCGAACGGTCTCGACGACGCCCTCGTGAGCGGCCAGATTCAGCGGCGTCCAGCCACTGGCGTCCTGCGCGTTGACGTCCGCGCCGGCATCGATCAGCAACTCGACCAGTTCGTGCCGCTTGCCAGCGACGGCGGCATGAAGCGCGGTGTTACCGGTCGGGTTCTTCGAGCGCAGGCCGAGGTCAGCACCTGCCGTCAGCAGCAGTCTGGCCGCCGCCCGCGACCCGAAGTGCGCTGCCAGCGCCAGTGGTGACCAGCCATCGGGGCTGTGGCGGTTGACGCTTTCCGCGTCATGCTTGAGCAGGATCGCGAGCCGGTCGGCCTTGTTCAGGGCTGCCGCCGTAAAGACGTCGACATCCGCTCCATGGTCGATCAATGTCTGCGCAACGCCCCGCTGCCCATGGTAGGTCGCCAGCATCACGAGCGGCAGTTCCCCCTGCTTCGCGTTCGCCAGCGTCTCGTCCTCCGCCAGCAGCGCCCGGACCCGGTCGTCATCGCCAGCCTTGATCGCGGCGATCAGTTGCTCGGTCACGTCGGTTCCTTTCGAGGTGTCAGGCATCAGGTGTCAGGTGTCAGGGAAATGGTGTCAGCAGATTCTGCCACGGCCAGGGCCGATTCCTGATACCTGACACCTGACACCTGATGCCTGTCCCCGCTTGACGTTTGCAGGTTCAGGCGTTACGCTGTGCCCGGTCGGGGCGTGGCAATTGCCGCGCGTCGGATAGATTGGAGCGTGCTGGATGCAAGTGAACATCTCGGTCCACAACACAGCATCAGTGCGCCCTGACGAGGTTCCCTCAGGTTAGCCAGACCAGCAATTGCTGCGTTTCCTGAGCCGCTCCTTCGGGGGCGGCTCTTTTCATTGCTGGTTCCCAAGCTCGGATTGGATCGAAAGGAGGCCCGCAATGCGGATGACCACAGAACGAACGCTGCACCGACATCGACTCGCAACTGACATCTGCTGGAGGATGACTTGCCCGACGCAACGCTTGAGATGACCGAACTGGAACTGTTCATCGACGAACTGTGGATTACCGACGTCCTCTACGAACTGAAGAGCGGCAAGGAGGCGACCGCCTACTGCTGCTCAGGGGGACCAACCAGCGGCCTCGACCTGATCGCCGCCAAGCGCTACCGACCGATCGAAACGCGCGGCTTCCGCAACGACAACGTCTACCATGCCGGTCGCTGGGACGCCGCCGATCGCCGAACTAAAGCCGCCGTCGCCGGGAAGTCGAAAGCCGGCCTGGAAATGCGTTTCGCATCCTGGGTCGATCACGAGTACCGGACGCTGCAACTGCTCCATGACGCCGGTACCGCCGTCCCACTGCCCGTCACGAAGTCGACCGACGTGATCCTGATGGAGTTCATCGGTGATGACACCGGTCCCGCACCGGCCCTGAAGGACATTCGCCTCGACCCTGCCGAAGCCCGCCGCCACTTCGAGAGCCTGATGCTCGATATCGAGGTCTGGCTGGCCTGCGACCGGATCCACGGCGACCTCTCGCCCTACAACATCCTCTACTGGCGAGGCCAACTGGTGACGATCGACTTCCCCCAGGCCGCCGATCCGACCAGCAACCCCAATGCCTACGACCTGCTCGAACGCGACCTGATCAATGTCTGCCGCTATTTCGAGAAGTTTGGCGTCCGCGCCGATCCAACCCGCATCGCCGGAGACCTCTGGATGCGCTACCGCTTCGGGGAGTTGCGCCGCGAGCGAGAGCGTGGAGGTTCGTAGAGCGGGACTCGGGAATCGGGATTCGGGAATCGGCGCGTGGAGAAGTCACCCACTCCCGAATCCCGAATCCCGGTTCCCGACGACACCCACATACCGCGCTCGTGGCCGTATCAGCGAGTCGCGCTCGTACTCTTCGATGGCGTGGGCGATCCAGCCGACTGTCCGGCCGAGGGCCATTAGCGTGAGTGCCGAACCCGACGGGAGGTTGAGGGCCGTCGTCAGTGTGACCAGGCCCATCTCCAGGTTCGGATGCTGCCCGGTCATGTCGCGGGCGGCTGCGACGATCTGCTGGCTGCGCTGAACTGCCGGGTCATCCGGGAATGTTTCGGACAACATCTCCAGCAGCAGGCTGGCGCGTGGATCGCCCGACGGGTAGAGGCGGTGGCCGAAACCGGGGATGTCCTCTCCCCGCCGCATCCGTTGGGCGATCGTCCGTGGTGGATCGCCGAGCGACCGCGCCTCGTCCAGCAGTCGTTCGACCTGGAGGCTGGCTGCCCCGTGGCGTGGGCCGCTTAGCGCTGCCAGCCCGCCAGAGATCGCGGCATACAGCGGTGCGCGCGCCGACGCGATACAGCGAACCGAGAACGACGACACGTTTAACTCGTGGTCGGCACAGACGATCAGCGCGGCGTTGATGAGCCGGGCGGCCTCGCCAACGTCACTCGCGAGGCCGCGCTGCAATGCGTCCGCGAGCGATGCTGATCGCCAAGGTGTGCCGGCGGTGAGGCTCGTGAAGGCGCGCATGATCCCACCCGCTGCCCGTATGACTGCCTCGGAGCGCAGGTCGTAGGCGGCTACGTCGCTGGCAGCCAGCAGCGGCAGCAGAATCTGAAATGGCGCGAGCGGCTCCGACCCGACATCCGGCAGTTCCGGCATGGTGGCGGAGCCGTCATCGTGCAGCACGTTGGCGTCGAGGTCGCCGGTCCAGAGCAGTGCCGCAACGCGCTCGATCGGTTCGGTGCGGGCCAGTTCGATCGCATCCTCGCCGCGGTAGTAGAGCCGCTCGTCTTCGATCAGCGTGATCGCGGATTCGAGGACTGGCATCCCCCAGTGAAGTGCGGCTTCGACTGCCTGCGCCGGTTGTCGTCGCAGCCCCTGTCGCACCTGAAGCCGTTCGATGTCATCCCGCCGGTAACGCCGGGCGCGGGGTACGCCGGGCATCGGCTCTGAGCGCAGCAGCCCACGACTGACGTACGCGTAGAGGGTGGCAGGACTGACCCCGAGCGCCCGGGCGGCTTCGTCCGAGGTGAGATAGCGTCCGTCCTCCATCGTTACTCCTGCAGTACATTGATTCATCGATCAAGATTGACGACATTGATTATCACCGATATGGTCGGGCTATGACAAGGTCGTCTGATCCAGTCGTTCAGGAGGAGAAATCGCATGGTAGGCGTCAACGCAGTCGTACATGAAGGCCTCGACGGTGTCGTCGCGGCCACAACGCGGCTCAGTTCGGTCGATGGATTGGCCGGGGAGTTGATCATCGGTGGCTTCGCGCTCGAAGAACTCGCGCCCAACGCGACCTTCGAGGAGGCGACGTACCTGCTCTGGCACGACCGGTTGCCAACGGCACCAGAGTTGGCGGATTTCCGGCAGGCATTGGCCGATCAACGACAGATCACGCCGCTGATCGTCGATGTCCTACGCGACGCCGCGAGTCGTAGCCTGCCGGCGATGGACGCGCTCCGGATGGCGACCGGGACGCTGGATGTCGCCGCGGATTCCGACCAGTTCGACCAGGCGACCGCCATCCTCGCACGGCTACCAACGATCGTGGCCGCCTACCACCGGCTATGTGCGGGTCAATCGCTGGTCGAGCCGGACGATACGCTCAGCCATGCTGCCAACTACCTCTGGATGCTGACCGGTGAGCGGCCCGACGACGCTCAAGTCCGGGCGCTCGAAACGTACCTCAACACCGTCATCGACCACGGCCTGAACGCCTCGACCTTCGCGGCCCGCGTCATCATCGCGACTCGATCCGACCTCGTCTCGGCCATCACTGGTGCGATCGGCGCGTTGAAGGGGCCGCTGCACGGTGGCGCGCCCGGTCCGGCCCTCGACATGGTCTTTGAGATTGGGAGCGTCGAGCGGGCTGAGGAGGTGCTTCGCGCCAAACTGGCGGCAGGCGAGCGGCTGATGGGCTTCGGCCACCGCGTCTATCGCGTTCGTGATCCGCGCGCCGATGTGCTGGCCGCCGCCGCGACGCGCCTCTATGAGTCCGGCAGCGCCGACATGGCACTCTATACCCTCGCTCGTGAGGTCGAGCAGGTCGCCCTTCGGGTACTTGAGGAGCACCGGCCCGGTCGCAACCTGCAGACGAACGTCGAGTACTATACCGCCCTGCTGCTGCACGGCCTCGACCTGCCGACCGATCTCTTCACCCCGACCTTCGCCATCAGTCGTGCTGCTGGCTGGCTTGCCCACTGTTTCGAACAACTCGCGACGGGCCGCATCATCCGACCCGAATCGGTCTATGCTGGTGCAACGGGGCGGGCCTGGCCGCCGAAAGGGTAGGCGGGACGAGTCGGCCGTCAGTTGCCCGGTCGCGTGGAGCGCGAGGAAGACGCGGACGACCGTTGGGTCGAACTGGCGGCATCCCAGCCCCCAGCGGCCAGTCTGCCGGTCCGCTGTGGGCTGGGCTCCACGGGCGGAAGGGTTGACAACCTCTCCAGTGCAGGCTATTCTATAACCAGGTAGTTCTGGAACGAGGTGGTTATGAATGTCTGATGACCGGCTCAGTGCTGTGTTCAGCGCCCTGGCTGACCCGACCCGCCGCGCGATTCTGGCGCGGCTGGCGGAGGGAGATGCAACGGTCGCCGAACTGGCCGCGCCGTTCCAGATGTCGCAGCCGGCGATCTCCAAGCACCTGAAAGTGCTGGAGCGGGCCGGACTCATCTCACGCACTCGCCGGGCGACGGCTCGCCTGAGTCATCTCGAAGCGGAACCGCTCCGGGAAGCGACTGCATGGCTGGCTGACTACCGCGAGTACTGGGAAGAGAGCTACGAGCGACTGGACGAGTTGCTGGAGGCACTCAAACGCCGGGACCAGACAGACTGACCATCTCGATCGTACGCCGCTGAGAGGATGCTTCAATGGGGAAGACACAGATCACCGCTGAGCCAGGGACACCGTTCGTCCAGATCACCCGCACGTTTGACGCGCCGAAGGAACTGGTCTACCGCGCTTACATCGAGCCGGACCTGCTCGTCCAGTGGCTTGGGCCGCGCGGGGTGCAGATGCGAGTTGATCGCTACGACGTCCGCGACGGTGGCACCTGGCGCTACGTCCACTTCGACGACGAAGGCAACGAGTACGGCTTCCACGGCGTCTTCCACGGTGACCCGTCAGTCGCGTCCGGTATCGTCCAGACCTTCGAGTTCGAAGGCGCTCCGGGCCACGTCATGCTGGAGTGGCTGACCTTCGAGGAGCACGACGGCAAGACGACAATCTATGCCAACTCGGTCGGCCAGTCCATCGAAGACCGCGACGCAATGATGGCCTCCGGCATGGAGCACGGCGTCGTCGAGGGCTACGAGCGGATGGACGAACTACTCGTCAAGCTGACGGGTAAGGGCTGATTCTCCGTCCGCCGTCCTGGATCCCGTTGTCATCCTGAGGCGGTAGCCGAAGGATCTCTCCTTCAACAGCCGTTCACCGCAACAAGCAGAGATCCTTCGCTTCGCTCGGGATGACACGACGGGCCTGTCGTGGCACGGCATTGGCTGGTCAGCGTAAGGCCGACCTGCCGTCCCCGACTCACCAGTGCTGGAGCGTACGGAGGTAACATATGCCAGACCGAGCACCGATTGAGACAACCAACCTCGACCGCTACGGTTCGCCACCGCTGGAGTGGAGCCGTGCCCACAACTACCTTGCCGCCTCGCCGGACCCGAACAATCCCATTGGCGATATGACATGGTTCCTTGGAACGGTCCGGCCCGATGGTCGCCCGCACGCAGCCCCGTTCGGTGCCCTTTGGCACGATGGCGACATCTACATCGCGAGCTGGCCCGGGACGCAGAAGTCACGCAACCTGGCTGCGAACCCGGCCTGCACGGTCTCCGTCAAGCTGCCAGGCATCGACCTCGTCCTTGAAGGGGAAGCAACCCAGGTGACCGACGCTGCGGCTCTGGAGACACTCGCTGGACGCTACCGCGACGGCGGCTGGCCTGCAGAGGTCGAGGGCGATGCCCTGACGGCGCCGTTCAGCGCACCAAGCGCCGGACCACCGCCGTACTACCTCTACCGCTTTACGTTCCAAACCGCGTACGGCGTTGCCACCGCCGAGCCGTTCGGCGCGACACGCTGGCGCTTTGCGGATTAGCACGGCCCCTCCGGGGATATGGGCGGCGCTGCCGGCGATAGACCCTGTCACCTGTTCGTTGATCGCGGTGTTACAGCAGTACGGACACATCGTGCGGGAGCAACGGACGGGGACATCGCGTGTCGAGTGACTTCAGAATCGTCCTCCAGTCGCGGGCGGCAGGCGTCTGGGAGGCGCAGGCGTGGATTCCGGGCCGTCTGCGGGTTGGAATCGAGCGACTTGGGTACTTCACCGTTCAGGAAGCGCTGTCGTGCATCTTCCCGGTGCTCATCTTCCTGACGCTGGTTGTGACGAAGGTGGTCTCCGTCCCCGGCTTGAATCGCTACGACGTGATGCTGATCGTCTGCCTGCTGATTCAGGTCGGCATGTACGTGAGCGGGCTGGAATCGCGCGACGAACTGAAGGTGATCGGCGTCTTTCACCTGCTCGGTATCACGCTGGAGTTGTTCAAGGTTCATCATGGCTCGTGGAGTTACCCCGAGGACGCCTGGACGAAGGTCGGCGGCGTCCCACTCTACTCAGGGTTCATGTACGCCAGTGTCGCGTCGTACCTCTGCCAGGCGTGGCGACGGCTCGATGTGCGGCTGGGAGGCTGGCCACGCGAGCGCGTCATTGTCCCGCTGGCAGTTGCCGTCTACGGTAACTTCTTCACCCACCACTGGCTCCCCGACGTCCGCTGGTGGCTGATGGCAGCCATCTTCGTCGTCTTCCTGCGGACGCGGGTGACGTTTCACGTCCCGGGCACTCGCCTCTGGATGCCACTCCCGCTGGCGTTTTTCCTGATTGGCCTCTTCATCTGGATCGCCGAGAACATCGCGACCTACTTCAACGCCTGGCAGTACCCCAGCCAGCGCGACGGCTGGAAGATGGTCGATATCCAGAAACTCTCATCCTGGTTCCTGCTGGTGATCATCTCGTTTATCGCCGTTGCGGCGTTGAAGCACGAGAAAGGGCGGCGGGATTGGGGATTGGGGAATCGGGGGTCTTGAACGCCGTCGGTCTCCATTGAGGAACCTGCCAGTTCAAGACCCCCGATTCCCCAATCCCCAATCCCGATCACTTCACGACAAAACTGATCAGTCGCCCCGGCACGTAGATCTCCTTCACGACCTGCTTGCCGGTCAGGTATTCCTGGGCCTTTTCACTGGCGCGGCCGGCGGCAAGGGCGTCGGCTTCGGTCGCATCGGCCGGCAAGGCGATCCGATCGCGGACCTTGCCGTTGACCTGGACGGCCACCTCGATCGTGTCAGCGGCGGCCAGCGATTCGTCCCACGTCGGCCACGACTGGGTGTGGACCGAGAACGGCTTGCCCAGCCGGTGCCAGAGTTCCTCTGCCAGATGAGGCGTGAACGGGGCCAGCATCAACGTCAGCGACTCGGTCGCCTCGCGCCAGGCTGCTGTCTGGGCGAGCGGCGTGTCCTTCGCCTTCATCAGTTCGTTGACGAACTCCATCATCTTCGCGATGGCCGTGTTGAAGTGAAACTCCTCGAGGTCCTTGGTGACCCCGCCGATCGTCGCGTGCGTGATCCGGCGCAGGTTCATAACCTCGTCGTCGTCGCGCACCTCGGTGGCGTTGCCGGCCGTCTCGGTCACGACGATGAAGGCGCGGTCCAGGAAGCGCTGCGGACCGGCGATACCGCGCGAGTTCCACGGGCCACCCTGGTCCCACGGACCCAGGAACATCAGGAACAGCCGGATCGTGTCGGTACCCAGTTCGAAGACCAGATCGTCGGGATCGACGACGTTCCCGCGCGACTTGGACATCTTCTCGCTGTCTTCGCCGAGGATGATCCCCTGGTTGAACAGCCGCAGGAACGGCTCGTCGTGGTCGATCAGCCCGATGTCGCGCATGGCTTTCGTGAAGAAGCGCGCATAGAGCAGGTGCATCGTGGCGTGCTCGATGCCGCCCGTGTACTGATCGACAGGCAGCCAGTGCTTCATGCTCGGGTCGAACGGTCCATCTTCGTAGTCCGGGTTCAGGTAGCGGAACCAGTACCACGACGAGTCCATGAAGGTATCCATCGTGTCGGCTTCGCGACGGCCCGGCCCGCCGCACTTCGGGCAGGGGACGTTCAGGAACTTCTCGTCATCCTGCAGTGGCGACTTGCCGCTCGGCGTGAACTGCGAGTCTTCCGGCAGGACGACAGGCAGGTCTTCGTACGGTACCGGCACCATCCCGCAGTCGGCACAGTAGATGATCGGTATCGGCGTGCCCCAGTAACGCTGGCGTGAGATCAGCCAGTCACGCATGCGGTAGTTGACTTCTCCCGTCCCGATGCCGCGCGCTTCCAGCCACTCGATCGTCTTCTGGACAGCGACATCACCCGGCGTGCCGGTCAACTCGCCGGAGTTGATCATCGTGCCGTACTCGTGGTGGAAGACGTACTCGTCGCTGGCAGCGGCCTCAGGGTCCGGATTCTCGATGACGGGGACGATCGGCAGTCCGAACTTCTGGGCGAACTCGTAGTCGCGCTCGTCGTGGGCCGGAACGGCCATGATCGCGCCGGTGCCGTAAGTCATCAGGACATAGTCGGCGATCCAGACCGGAACGTTCTCGCCGTTGACCGGGTTGATGGCGTAGCCACCGGTCCAGACGCCGGTCTTCTCCTTGTCGGTCGCCTGGCGTTCGATCTCGGTCTCGCGCCGTGCCTGCTCGATGTACGCCTCGATGGCCTCGCGCTGCTCATCAGTGGTCAGTTTCTCGACCAGCGGATGCTCGGGCGCTAGAACCATGAAGGTCGCGCCCCAGAGCGTGTCGGGCCGGGTCGTGAAGACCTCGATTGGATCACCGGCCTCGGTCTTGAACGTAACGCGGGCACCTTCGGATCGGCCAATCCAGTTGCGCTGCATCGTCATGACCCGTTCTGGCCATTCGATACCGTCGTAGTTCAGCAGTTCCTCGGCGTACCTGGTGATCCGGAAGAACCACTGCTCCATCTGCTGCTGGTAGACCTCGGCACCACAGCGCTCGCACTTGCCGTCGACGACCTGCTCGTTGGCCAGCACCGTCTGGTCGTTCGGGCACCACCAGACCGCCTGCTTCTTCCGGTAGGCCAGATCGTGTTCCATGAACTTCAGGAAGAACCACTGGTTCCACTTGTAATAGTTCGGATCGCAGGTGTAGAGCGACTTGTCCCAGTCGAACATCGTCCCCATCGTGCGCATCTGGCCGCGCATGTTCTCCATGTTGGACATCGTCCATGGATAGGGGTGGATGTTGCGCCTGATGGCCGCGTTCTCGGCCGGCAGGCCGAAGGCGTCGAAGCCCATTGGGAAGAAGACGTTGTAGCCCTGCATCCGCTTGTAGCGGGCGGCTGTGTCGGATGGCGTCATTGCGTACCAGTGGCCGATGTGCAGGTCACCACTCGGGTATGGGTACATCGTCACCGCGTACCACTTCGGCCCCGGCCCATGCGGGTCCATCTTGTACAGGTTTGCCTTGGCCCAGGCATCGCGCCACTTCTGCTCGATATCCTGCGGCATGTACCGCTCGCGCCTGGTGGGAACTTTCGGAGTCTTCGTGGGCATTGTTCAGCCTTTCAGCATGTCAGTCTGTCAGCGTGTTCGCCGATCAGCCTGAAAGATAGACAGTCATCGGGAGGTGGTGAAAGCCGCCTCAGGCGTCGAGCCCGGGCGGCGAGGTAAGCGAGGCATGGCAAAGCCGGCGCGAGGGACGCCGTTGGTGGAATCTGGCTAACCCTGTTGGCACCACGCTGCCCGCCTCTCAGAACGTCATCGTCCTGCCAAACGTCTCGAGTCGACTGCTGACAAGCTGACCAACTGACAGGTGACCAGCTGCAACAAAAAAGCCTCTCATCCCCTCAGGGACGAAAGGCTCTGCTTCCGCGGTACCACCCTGCTTGACCGGTGGTTGCGTGCGATGTGGGTGGAGCTGCGGGGACTCGAACCCCGTACCTCAACACTGCCAGTGTTGCGCTCTCCCGGATGAGCTACAGCCCCATGTCTGCACGCTCGACACAACCGGTCCGCTTGGTGGCCTGCTATCGGAGGCTACCCGGCGATCGCTAACGTTCCTTCACGACCGCGGCTCCCGGACGAGTTCGACCGCTTGTACCGCCTCGCACCAACCGGCGGCTCGCTGGCGTTCGGTCTACTACTTCCGATCATCGCCGTATTCAGCGCACGATTACTCCTGCGCACCGGGGAATTGTATCAGCCACGTGACCCGTCGTCAAAGCGACGACACCGCTCAATCATCGCGCACCTCAGTGATGACGTGTATTCCATGAACGCCGCTGAAATCAATGGGCCGTGAGTTACCTCCTCGGCGGCACTGAGGTCGTCAATCGGTGTGTGCAGTTCGTATCTCACGACCATACAGGCGTCCCGCTCCGTTTCCGGAGTCGTTTCGGCAGGCTCAGTCGTTTGAGATGATCAGGCGAATGATGTTGGCGGCGAGGTCGATGCTATCGCCGGTGTCTGGTCCGGCATCGTCGCCACCGTAGAGTGTGCGAATCTGCTCCTCGGAGAATGGTGTCGTCAGGCCCGGCAACTCGACATCGCAGTCGCCTCGGGCGTCCCAACCGCAGTCGGGACAGGCATCGATGTCGTATACGATCGTCGCGCCGCACCATTGGCAGATTCCGTCGTGGCGAGCGGTGGTGACCGGTTCGGGAATCGGGATGCGTGCCTCACAGCCTGGGCAGGTCTGTGATCCGGTCGGAACGGTGGCTGCGCACCAAGGGCCCGTCGTGGTGGCGGATTGCGGCGATGGTGGGGCGACTGACGTTGGATCGATCGTTGCGGGCGTGTCCGCGTCGTCGTCGTGGAACAGATCGATGGGGAGTTTGTCGATCATCGCACGTTCCGCTTCGTTCGGGCTGCTACTTGTTGGCCCAGATCACCCAGCCGCCGGCTGACCCGATGAACAGGCCCGCGAGGATGCCGCCGATCGTTCCCATCCCGCGCAGATCGCTGGGGTTCTCGACGGTCGTGCCAGTTAGTCCTTCAAACGGGCCGATCAGCAACGATGGACCAATCAGCCAGCCCAGCAGCGCGCAGACGATGACAGCACTGCCGATGAAGATCATCGACTGCATCCGGCGTTGCTCGATGTCCTCGAAACTCGGGAGTGGGGTGGCAGGCTCATCGAGTGGTTCGACGTTGAGCGTTTCGTGCTTCCACCACTCAACCAGTTGCTGCTCGTCTGGGGCAATCACCGCCTCTGCGGCTGGTACCCCGATTGGGTCGAGCGTGCGAACGGCGGGTTCGTCCGCGCCGACGACGGTCATTCGCGGGTCGGGCACTCCGGGTGAGCCGCAGGTCGGGCAGGTTGTGACACCAGCCTGAAGCGGGACCGAGCACCATTGACAGCGTAGCGCGTCCGAACCACTGGCTCCCTGTGCCGCGTTGATGGCCTGGCGAAGTGGCGAGTTGGGCAGATCAGACATTCCTGGTGCAATTCTCCCGGCTGCATTGGTCGCGGACCATGCGCGCAAAACGACATATACAGGTCTTACGCTCCACCGCGTCGGCTGACAAGGCACCGTTGGTACCAAGTTGAGGGCTGAGTGCCGAGTGCCGAGTGCCGAGTGCCAAGTGCCAAGTTCGGACCGAGGGGCAATGGTTGTCATCTTCTGGCCAAATGGCACCCGTCAGCGAATGATTGCTCAGCGCCGGGAAAGGAACGCGCCAATTGGCCCGAACTCGGCACTCGGCACTCGGCACTACTGCCTTGGCACTATCGGACAATATCCGGTGCTGCCTGGTCGAAGAGGGTGAGGTCGTCGGGGGTGATGATGGCGTTGTCGCCGTAGATCGTCATCTTGATGGCCGCGAGGGTGGCGGCGCTGTGCAGCGCGGCGGGAATGTTGGTGGCGTCGTCGAGCCAGCGGTGGAGGAATCCGGCTGCGAATGCGTCACCGGCTCCGACGGCGTCGACTGGCTCCACCGCGACAGCCGATTGCTCGAAACGCCGTCCATCGCGGGTGAGTGCTAGCGATCCATGTTCTCCGAGTGTCAGGATGACGGTCTGAGCCGACGAGCGATCGAGTAGCGCCAGGGCGACGCTGGCTGGCTCGCCAGTCAATCCCCAGATCGTGGAGGCGTCGGCTGCGCCGCAGAAGAGGAGCGTCGTCCGCTCCAGCAACGGCTGGATGCCTCTCGCCGCCTCATCCGGTGTCCAGAGTCTGGCGCGGTAGTTGACATCGAAACTGACTGGAACGTTCGCTTGTGTCGCCGCGTCTGCCAGACGCAGGCAGGCAGCCGCCGCGCCATCGGCGAGGGCTGGCGTGATGCCGGTCAGGTGAAGGATTCTTGCGTCGCTCACGATCGACGGATCGATCGCGTCCGGGTCGATCCGCGCCATCGCCGAGTCGGCCCGGTCGTAGAGGACCCGGGTCGGTCGCGGGGCTGCACCAGGCTCCATAAAGTAGAGGCCGACGCGACCGGATGTCCAGAGAATGTGATCGACGTTGACACCATGCCGCCGGAGTTCCCCGGCGATCCGGTAGCCAAGCGGGTTCTCGGGTAGTGCTGAGAACCAGGCGGTCTGCCGGCCGAGGCGGGCGAGGGCGACGGCAACGTTTGACTCCGTGCCACCGATCGTCACCCGCAGGGCGCCAGCCTCTTCGAGGCGCGTGCCCAACTCGGCCGTCAGCCGGATCATTGTCTCGCCGAACGTGATCAGATCGTACCGGCGAGACATACTCATGCGGAGTTCGCGACCTGCGCTCGCCGACGAGGCAGCCGGGCCGGTGGCTCGCTCTCCTCGTCCTCGTCGTCGCCTTCACCCAGGTCAGGCGCAATCGCCGAAGTCAGGTCAGTCGACCATTGGTTACTCTTTTTGACCACTCGCATACAGACAGATGTCTGGACCCGTTTGACGCCGTCAATGTGGGCAAGTTCGTCAGTGACGAAGGCAAACATCTCGTCCTGATGCCGGAACGACGCCGTCAGGATAATGTCGCTGGCGCCAGTCGTAATGCCCAGCCACATGACCTGTTCCATTGCGGCGATCTTGTCGGACACCTCAACGAACATCCGAGGCTCAACTTCAATCGCAATGACCGCTGTCAGCGCGTACCCAAGGTGCTCGGGGTCAACCGATGCGGCAATCTTCAGCACACCGCTGTCGGTCAGCCGGCGCACCCGGTAGCGAACGGTTGCCTCCGGGACGCCAAGTCGCCGGGCAACTTCCCGGTTCGAGCGCCGTCCATCGGTTCGCAACAACGCAATGATCTGCAAATCTAGCTCATCCGGCTGGACCGTGGCGCGCTGCCGTGCGCCGGCAGGCTCGTCATCCCGGACACGTTCTCGTCGCCCGCGCCTGTTGGCCTTCGGCTGGTCGACGTTGTCAGATTCGCCGCGCCCCCCAGCGCGACTATTCCGCCCTCTGCTCATGCCCCCACAATTCCGTTCATCCACAAACAATACGCACGATTCCTCTACCGTGAGGTCGTGACATCATTATCACTGGATTCGTGAAAAATTTCCATGCCTGTCAGGATAATAGTATCGCTTTGCCATAATGCTTGGCTCAGGCAGGCGTAGTCGTGTCGCGCAATTGGGCTTTGAGACTCAATTGTCGATAGTTTCGTTCATGCGAACCAAACGGCTCACCAGAACTTTATCGACGCGATTTCCATCCATATCGACGACCTCAAATCGGAGATTTCCGAATCCAACTTCGTCAGTTGGCTGTGGAATTCGATCGAGAGCAGACATCAGGTAGCCACCCAACGTCTGGAAGGCGCCGTCCTCCTCGCCGGGGAATGCCTCGATCTCCAGGACGTCGTGCAGTTCGGCCACCGGCATCAGACCATCGACCAGCCACGACCCATCTTCCCGCTGGATGATGTGTGGCTCGTTCTTGTGCGGGCCGGCGTGGATGTCACCGACGATGATCTCGATCGCATCGTTCAATGTGACGACACCCTGGACTGCGCCGAACTCGTCCACGACCAGCCCGATCCGATCCCCAGTCTCGCGGAACCGTTCCATCACTTCGAGGACCGACATCGACTCTGGCAGGAAGAGTGGGGACGCCATCACTGCCCGGGGGTTGATTGGCTGGCCGGCCGCCAACTGATCCCAGAGGTCCTTGACGGAGACGACTCCCAGGATCGTGTCGAGCGAGCCGTCATAGACCGGAAAGTAAATGTGTGGGTTGGCAGAGAGTTTCCGCACGACTGCCTCAGGCGGATCGTTGATATCAATGCCGACGACCCACTGCCGGGGAACCATCAACGAGTCGACGCGCCGGTCGTTCAATTCGAAGATCGACGAAACCAGCGACTGCTCCCGCTCCTCGAAGATCCCAGCCGCTGCACCTTCGGTCATCAGGTACTCAATCTCGGCCTCCGTCACCGGCGGTTCGTCGGTCGGTCGGATGCCGAACAGGCGCAGGATAGCCTCTACTGAGAAGGTCAGTAGCGCGACGACTGGCCGGGCAAAGGTCGAGATTGCGCGCATCGGGCGGGCAACGACCGTCGCGATGCCCTCCGGGTTGCGCAATGCAAGCCGCTTCGGGACCAGTTCGCCGACTACGAGCGATAGATAGGTGATCGCGAGGACGACGAGAAAAATCCCCAGCGCATCGCTGTATGCATCCACGACCGGGACGGAACTGAGCCAGCCCGACACCGCCGTCGCGACGGTTGCGCCGCCGAATGCACCGGCCAGGATGCCGACCAGCGTGATCCCGATCTGAACGGTCGAGAGGAAGCGTGTCGGCTCCTCGGCGAGGTCGATCGCCACCTGCGCCCCGGTGCTTCCCTCATTGACGCGCTGCTCCATTCTGGCGCGCCGTGCCGAGACGACCGCCAACTCGGACATCGACAGCACGCCGTTGATCAGGATCAGGATGAGGACGAGCAGGATTTCGATACCGACACCGAACACGAATCCGCCTTCTTCTCAGGCTATCAGGTAGCAGCGGTGGTTTGCCGTCGCTACGGCTGGCGAACCACGAACGACGAGGGCCACGAGGTTAGATAAGCCAGGTGAGTAGCTCCCAGGTCAGGACGATCGTCGCGATGATGACGATCAGGCCAATCACGAACGATGCCGCGACGATCAGGATCTGCAACGTCGCCGACGTGTTGGCTTTCTTCTGCGCCCGCATCGCGCTTGCAGATGGCTGGCGCGGGCGTGGGCGTGGATGTGAGGGCGCGGGACGCCCTGGAGCATTGCCGGTGTAGCGCTGCATCAGCGAGTCGGCCATGATCGTCGACTTCATCTGATCGTCGTATTCGCGGCGCATGTCGGGTTTCGAGAGGACGTTGTACGCCGCGTTGATGAGTTTCGTGCGCTCTTCGGCTTTCGCGCGCTGGTCTGGATCGCGAAAGTTGTCGGGGTGGGTGATTCGCATCAGCCCGCGATACGCGCGCGTGATCTCCTCCCGCGACGCGCCAAGCGGGACATCGAGGACCTGGTAGTAGTTGATGGTTGGGTCAAACCGGGGCCGTGGACGGGACGTGGACAACGCGGAGAGCCCTCATCCAATCGCGCCGAATCGCGCAATGTCAATCGACCCGAACCGCCAGTCCGGGGCGTTCGGAAGTGTAGCCTACGGCGCACCGGACTGGGGTGACCGTTGAGTTCTGGGCGTTGTCTACCCCGTCAGATTGCGCGCGAATGTCGCTATCGGATCGTTGCCCTGCACCTCGACACGGGGAAGTGAGAGTGGCGCGTCGTTGACGTGCATCAGGTACGAGCGGGTCGAGAAGGCCAACGGGATGCCCGTCGCGCCAACGATCCGATCGACCGCCTGGTTGCGATCACCGTACGGGTACGCGAACGTCTGGACCTCGATGCCGAGTTCCCGCTCGATCGTCCGACGCGACTCCGCCGCTTCGTAGGCGACCTCGCGTGGCGAGAGTCCGGACATCGGCGGGTGCGTGACCGAGTGGGCACCAATCGTGACGCCATCGGCCTGGAGTTCGCGCAGCGCGTCCCATCCGAGCAGCGGCAACACCTCGCCGTAGCGCTGGTCCCACTCGTTCGTCCCGCCGGTGTGGCCGCTCACGACGAACAGGATCGCGCCAAAGCCGTACTGCTTGAGGAGTGGCCAGGCATACTCGGCGAAGTCGGTGTAGGCGTCGTCGAACGTCAGGACGACGCGGCGGCCCGGCAGTGGTTGGCGTAGCTCGATCGAACGCAGCAACTCTTCAACGCTGGCGCTCTCATACCCATGCTCGCGCAGGTAGGCCAGTTGCTCCTCGAACTGCGCTGGTGTGACACGGTAGCGGGAAAGTTCCTTCGCCCCATCCGGAGCGACCCGGTGGTACATCAGGACCGGGATCATCCCGTTCGTGACGACCTGACGCTTTGGCTCCTCGACCGATGGGGGCAGTTGTGGCGGCGCTTGCACCGGCCCGACCCGCATCGTGACCAGTCCGGCCTTCCGGGCAACGCGCCGGAGTGCCTTGACGACGACCGGTGGCTGCGGGCGTTCGCGTGTTGGTGCAACCGCAGCGACGACTGGCTCCCGGACAGGCGCTTCAATGACCGGCGCGGCCGGGACATCGAGCGGCACGATCTCCGGCACATACCAGCCGTCCCCTGCGATGGACTGTCCAGTAACTGCGTGCAAGTCACCAGCCGCTACGGCAGGGATCGACGCCAGCCGGCTGATGGCCGTCAGCGACGGCGCGGCCTGTCGTCGTGCGTAGATCGGGGCGGTATTGAGGTCGCCGATCCGGATATGGCCGGCGACGAGCGGAGTCGTCCCATCGGTGGCGATCTGCCGAACCGTTGGGCGCTCACCAGCCAGTGCGCGCAAGCGTTCGCGCAGGGATGGTCCGTCGAGCGGTCCGCCGATCAATGCCTCGCGTGCACATGCGCGGCCGAGTTCCAGCCCGCAGGCCATCGAGATGGCTGCCCGGAGTTGCTGTGGGCTGATTGTCCGTCCGCGCGGCGTGACCTCGATCGCCCCAAGCGCAACCCCCGCCACAGTAGGAACAACCTGAACGCAGCCGTCCGTTGTGATGGCCGGGAGATCGTCGCTCAACTCAACCGCGACCCAGCCTCGATCATCAGCATCGATTGTCGGGCTGGCCACCGTCTCCGGCGTGGCCGGGTCATAGAACTGATCGTTCAGCCAACCGGGCCGATCCCACAGTTCCTGCAGGAAAATCGACCAGCCAACCCGCTCGTGGAGCGTGGCGCGCACGTCGGCCTCGTCAGTCGCCGGAAGTTCCAGCAGGACGCTGTCGCCACGACTCACGACGGTTTGTTCGCCACGTCGCTCGATCGAGAGGTGAGGGTAGACCGTCGTTGTGAAGAACCGCTCCAGCACCTGCCAGGAGAATTGCTCGGTAATCGCGTCGCTCAATAGTGCGCTCGGCACCGTCTCGCCGAAGACTGGCAGGTCGATCTCACCGAGCCGGTCACCCTCCAGCATCACCGCCACGCGCAGCCTGTGAATGTCAGCGGGGACCGTGACCGGTGCGATCGGCTCGGTGACCTCGATCATCACGGCCTGCGTCCCACCGATCGTCAGTGGGTCTGGGCTGGCGACGGCGTCGAGAATGTGTTGTTCGAGGACCTGCATCGTACGCGTCACCAGCCGCGGCGCACCGACTCGCTCTTCGAGCTCCCGCAGGAAGGCAACCGTTGGCGGTTCGACCTCCGGCCAGATTTCCGGCCAGTCAGCCGGGATCAGGCAGCGCGTCAGGACGACGGCGGCGAAGATGCTATCGGCCAGATACGACGGGCCGACTGGAATGTTCGATCCATACGGGATGTGGTGCAGCACTGGCCGCGCATCCAGTCCCAACCCCAGCATCTCCGCCGCGACCCAGACGAGGACGTAGAGCTGCGCTTCCCGCACGTTGCCTTCCGTCAGGCCATCAGCGTGGGCCCTGGCCGGGTGGCGAACACGCGCATCGGGTGAGAAGCCAGTCTCCACCACCTTCAGGCCGTCCGACAGCATCTTTTCGACGTTGCGCGAGAGCGAATGCGGTCGCATCCGGTAGATGGCCGTCTCTCCCTCGCAGCGCACCCAGGTGATCCCGATCCTAGCAATGCGCTGCCAGAGGTCCCAGTCCTCACAGGTCCGCAACGATGGATCGAATGCGCCCGCCTGCAGGACGATGTCGCGCCGGACGAGACAGGCGTGGATCGCGAACAGGGCCGTGTGGGCGAAACCTGCGAACAGGTCGCCGGTTTCCGGCAGCGGGCTGCCCTTCATCCGGCGATTGTCCGGCGTCATGTAGGCCCAGCCGGTGAATGCAGCGCCCGCTTCCGGGTGCTGCTCGATGGTTGCGATCAGGTTTGCGAGGTGGTCCGGAAGGATCATGTCGTCGGCGTCGAGAAACAGTAACCAGACACCGCGTGCCTGCGCGATTCCGGTATTGCGCGCGACTGATGCGCCACCGTTGGGCTGTTGCAGCACACGCACGCGTGGCTCACAGCGCGCGAACTGCTCGCCAACCCGGACCGTCGCATCGCGCGATCCATCATCGACGACGATCACTTCCCAACTCTGGAAGGTCTGCTGGCGCACAGACTCCAGCGTCTCAGTTAGCGTCTGTTCGGCGTTGTAGGCCGGGATGATGATGGAAACCAGCGGGATCGTCTGCAGCGGGACGAGGTGGTCGGTCGTCGTTGGCCGTTCGGTTCGCATCGTGGCTCGCTGACTCCATCTAGCAAGGGGCCAACGTGCGGATGCGACCGGTAGCGATCCCGATCACGACGCTGGCCCAGCGTTGTCGTGCGCGTGCGCAGGTGTTCAGGCACGACAACGTCAATGCTACGGTGGAAATCGCCCAGATCGAAGGGGGCATTGGTCACAGATTCCCGCGGCAATCTGCCTCAGCGCACCGCAACCTCTACCCCACCCAGCGCAAGCCTGCAAAATCGTTCGTGGAGCCGCGTATCACTCGTTAATTCGGGATGAAAGGCGGTTGCGACTATCGCCCCAGCGCTGACGGCGATCACGTGCCCCTGGCTGTCGGTCGCTTCGACTGTCACGCCATCGCCAACGCGGCTGACGACCGGTGCGCGGATGAAGACGGCAGGCAGTGCGCCGATGCCGAATCCTGGCAGGCTGACGTCTTCCTCGAAGGAATACAGTTGCGATCCATAGGCGTTGCGCTCGACGTCGATATCCAGTAAGCCCAGCAGTGGTTGCTCGCGTCCCGCATCCCGCGCCAGCAGGATCATTCCCGCGCAGGTTCCCCAGATTGCGCAACCGGCGGCTGCAAACTGCCGGATGCGTTCGTCCAGCCTATAGCGAACCATCAGTTTGCCGATGACGGTGCTCTCGCCGCCCGGAATGATCAGCCCATCCACATCATCCAGATGCTCCGGCAGGCGGACCTGTCGCGTCCGGGCACCCAGCCGCGTCAGTGCCTGCTCGTGTTCCACGAACGCGCCCTGGAGCGCGAGGATGCCAATGATTGGTCGTTCCATATGAGGAATTCCATCTATCGCTTAGATCGGCCACCTATCAGGTTCCCCCATCCGGTCGGGCGACGATGCGATGCCGCTCCGTGTAGCCACCTGAACCGCTCGGCGAGGGAGCAGGGCGACATTGCGATGTCGCCCCGACCGGATTGGGGATATTGGCGGGCTACCAGCCGCGAACAGCCAGCAACTCGTCCTGCCGCAGGGTGTCCAGGTTGATGCCGACCATCGCGTCGCCCAGGTTCTCGCTGACCTTCGCGATCCGGATTGGATCGTTGTAGTGGGTCACAGCCTCGACAATGGCGGCAGCACGACGGGCCGGGTCACCTGACTTGAAGATGCCAGAGCCGACGAAGACCCCATCACAGCCCAACTGCATCATCAGCGCCGCGTCAGCCGGGGTGGCGATCCCACCGGCAGCGAAGTTGACAACCGGCAGCCGCCCGAGTTCGGCGACCTCACGCAGCAGGTCCAGCGGGGCGCCAATCTCCTTGGCGAACGCAGGCAACTCATCGCGCGTCATCGAGGTGGCCCGGCGCATCTGTGCCGACATCGTCCGCATGTGACGAACGGCCTCGACGACGTTGCCGGTTCCGGCTTCACCCTTCGTGCGGATCATCGCCGCGCCTTCGCCGAGCCGTCGCAAGGCTTCACCAAGGTCACGCGCGCCGCAGACGAAGGGAATCCTGAAGGCGTGCTTGTCGATGTGGAACATCTCGTCGGCCGGCGTCAGTACCTCGCTCTCGTCGATGTAGTCGATGTCGCAGGCCTCGATCACCTGCGCTTCAACGAAGTGGCCGATCCGGGCCTTGGCCATGACCGGGATCGTAACGGTTTCCTTGATCGCCCGGATCAGCGCGGGATCACTCATCCGCGCCACGCCGCCGTCTCGCCGGATATCGGCCGGTACCCGCTCAAGCGCCATCACCGCACTCGCGCCAGCGTCCTCAGCGATCTTCGCCTGCTCGGGCGTCACGACGTCCATGATGACGCCGCCCTTGAGCATCTGGGCCAGCCCGACCTTTGTCCGCCAAGTGGACTGCTGCATTTGGATGGTCTCCGTTCCTGTCACGCTGCGGAAAGTCCGTCTACTGCAGGATTGCAGCATCTTGGCTGGTCAGAAACAGCCAATTGGCATAGTCCATTTAGAATCTTCCCCTGTCGTCCTGAGCCGCAGCGAAGGACCTCTCGGGCGCAGGGAACAGGGAACAGGTGACAGGGAACAGGAGTTGGCCCACGGAGGTTCTCGCTCCTGTTCCCTCTTCCCTAGCCCCTGTTCCCTGCGCTGGAGAGGTCCTTCGCTGCGGCTCAGTAGTCGACCATGGTGATCATGTCGAGTTGCCGCCGTGGGTCTGGCGTTGGTTGACGTCGACCGATGGATAGCGCCGATGAAACTTGACGCGGGCGGCCGCAGCCGTGAACTGCCAGTC
>Ga0180215_1000162_pt1 | contig 97612 bp, 76 predicted proteins | sample eDN3rd37CBELigBY_FD_128871 | JGI IMG/M metagenome (GOLD analysis project Ga0180215, IMG submission 128871) | Enriched backyard soil microbial communities from Emeryville, California, USA - eDNA 3rd pass 37_C BE-Lig BY (version 2) (version 2) | ecosystem: Environmental > Terrestrial > Soil >...
CTCCTGACTGATGGGGATAATGCCACTATGGCTGCGATACCTAGTTCGCATCTGACCACCTCTCTCCTGACTGATGGGGATAATGCCACTATGGCTGCGATACCTAGTTCGCATCTGACCACCACCCTCCTGACTGATGGGGATAATGCCACTATAGGTTGGCTTTAGGTGCTCAGCGGGAGGTCAGCCCATGTCAACAGCGTCCTCGTACTAGATCGATCGAACAAGTTAAGCTCTTCAGTGTACTAAAAAAATCCCAGCCGGAGTAGGCTAGGACTCAACAGTGTTATTTAAGATGGACGTTTCGTACTGTTCATGTTACTGACCAGCTGATTAAACAGGAAATTTCTCGTTCATTCATACCTTTCGAGAGCCAATCCAGCAGATTAAACAGGAATTTTCCCGTTCATTTGTGCCTTTCGAGAGCCAATCCAGCAGATTAAACAGGAATTTTCCCGTTCATTCGTACCTTTCGAGAGCCAATCCAGCAGATTAAACAGGAAATTTCCCGTACATTCGTACCTTTCGAGAGCCAATCCAGCAGATTAAACAGGAATTTTCCCGTTCATTCGAACTGTACATCCTCTCGATCGCACGACGAACTATCAATTCTACTGCACTTTTGCAGTAAATCATCTCAGTCACTGCCCTACCGCATCTATCCCATCACCGACCTTACCAGCCACTTCCCTTCCTTCCTCATCAAGCCCAGCTTCTCAGCCATCACTGCCATCTGCAGCGCATTCCGCCACGCCCGCCACAGCTAGATAAACAGCAGCAGGCTAATCGCCATGATCGCCATACCGCCGATCAGACCATAGATCGATAGATGGCCTTCATCGTATCGCTTCGCTGCCGGCAATAGGCCGTCTAGCGAGATGAACACCATGATGCCAGCCACTGCGGCGAAGATCACACCGAACATGACGTCGTTCAGGAACGGCATCAAGATCAAGAAAGCAACAAGCGCACCCACCGGCTCAGATAGTCCGGATAAGAAGGACAGTCGGAACGCCTTCCTCTTATCCCCCGTCGCGTAGTATACCGGCACCGACACGGCGATCCCCTCGGGGATATTGTGGATAGCGATCGCTACCGTGATCGCAATTCCTAGCGCAGGATCCTGCAAAGCCGACGTGAATGTCGCGATCCCTTCTGGAAAGTTATGAATCGCGATCGCCAGCGCTGTGAACGTGCCCATCTTGAGCAGGCCTTTGTCTTTGACCAGCGCTTCCTTCGGGCTAGTCGCATCCTCGACTTTCTTCAGCTCGTGTGGATTCCCCTGGCTCGGTACGAACTTGTCGATCAAGGCGATGACCAGCATACCTGCGAAGAATGAACCTACCGTCAGCCAGTTCCCAGATTGTACACCGAGAGCCGCGACGAGCGAGTCCTTCGCCTTCACGAAGATCTCGATCATCGATACGTAGATCATCACCCCAGCCGAGAAACCGAGCGACAATGATAGAAACTTCGTATTCGTAGTAGACGTAAAGAAAGCCAACAAGCTGCCGATACCGGTCGCAAGCCCCGCCAGCATCGTCAACCCGAAAGCAAATAGAACATTGTCCATAGAAAACACCCCTCACTGATGGCCGCTCCACCCTTTCCTCACTCGGACCTAACTTGAATGGTGGTTATAGTTAAGCTCGCGACCTGTTGACCATAATACGATGAAGATGAGAAGTTGTGCATAAGCAAAAATTTTCTCTATGGAAACATACTATACCGAGGGAAACTTGGCCGTCAATAGCATTCGTCGATGATCATGCAGCGTACACAAAAGATCACGAAAATAAACGAGATAATCGGATCATAGCCGGTAGAAGAGCGGCGCCTAACTATCTAATCGAGATAGAAGGAGTGGACATGGCCGGATCAAACTCTGCAATCTTCGGTCATCGACACTGCTCAAGCTCCACACCGCACGCCGTCCAAGCTACGTACGGTGCTCTAGCATCATATCAAGGGGGAGCCACCCGGGAACCACTCAGGGAGCCGATTAGAGAAGCCATGTAATGGAGCTACTTAGTTAGCCTACAGGGGGAGACACAGAGGAAGCGATAACAACAATCAGATGATGACGATAAAAACGCACCCTGCCACTTCATTCACTTAAACCAGCCCTTCTCACGGAAACGCTTGATCGCTTCGATACGGTTGCTCACATCCAGCTTGTCAAGGATCACGGAGATATAGTTGCGCACCGTTCCAGTCGTTAGATACAGCTCGCTCGCGATCTCCTTCGTATTCTTACCATCCGCCATCAACACGAGGACCTCGCTCTCCCTATCGGTGAGTGGATTCTCCTCGCTATATGCCTGATCGATAAGTTCAGGCGCATAGACGCGGCGTCCTCCCATGATGGTGCGGATCGAATCAGCTAACTCCTCACTCGGGCTATCCTTCAGCAGATAGCCATCGACCCCCGCCTTCACAGCGCGCTCGAAGTATCCCGACCGAGCGAACGTCGTCAGGATGATCACCTTACAGCCGTGCCCTCTGATCTGCTCAGCCGCTTCCAGGCCGCTCATGCCAGGCATCTCGATATCCATCATGCATACGTCTGGGGATAGCTGGTGTACAAGCTTCACAGCTTCTTCGCCGTTCCCCGCTCGGCCCACGACTTCCATATCCTCTTCCAGCTCGATCAGAGCGGCGAGTGCTCCTAGCAGCATCTTCTGATCCTCTGCGATGACGATCCGTATCATACCGACTCCTCCTTCCCGACCTTAACCGTCGGTTTCACTACACTAGGCGCCTTCACTGTGATCGTCGTTCCGTTCAACGACACGATCGACAACGACCCATTCACGAACTCGATACGTTCCTTCATCCCTCGCAGTCCGTTCCCTATCTTCATTCCTGACTTCGGCAGTCCAGTCCCGTTGTCATGGATCTGCACCGTTAGTCCAGTATGCTCCTCATCGATCGAGATCGAGCACATCGTCGCTCCACTATGCTTCACGACATTCGTGACGGCTTCCTTCAGACACATACAGACGACGTTCTCTGCGAGCAGCGACGTGTATCTTAGCTTCGGGTCACCTTCTAATCGGTAGTCGACAGAAGCGGCTTGCAGGATCTGCTCGATCCGGACGAGCTCATCCTCTAGCTTCATCCCGCGCATCTCCGTCACGAGCTCGCGCACTTCTTGCAGGGCGACTCTCGCCGTCTGGTGTACATCGTTGATCTCAGTCAGCGCTTTATCCGGATTCGTGCGGATCAGCCGACCCGCGAGATCGCTCTTCAGTCCGATCAGCGACAGCTGTTGGCCCAGCGTATCGTGCAGATCTCTTGCGATACGCTGCCGCTCGTCTAGCTTCACTAGCTCTGCGATCCGCTTATTGGCATCCTCCAGCTGACCTTGCAGCTTCTCTTCCTTCGTTCTGTTATAAGTATTCACTGGCAATACCGTAACCGCGAACAGACAGATGAAGACGAAAGGCAGCTGGCTGATCATCACCGGATCTCTCGTGACGAATTCATAGTTCACCGTCGCATACGCCGTGATCAGTAAGATCGTGTAGAACGTGATGAACGAAGCGCGACTACGCATCCTGCCGATGAAGTATGCCGGGAACGGGAAGAAATAGATATAACTGAAGATGATACCCATCGCAGCGGAGAGTGCGATCTGGATCGACGTCCAAAAATAAACAAGCCATCCCTTCGATATAAAGGACAGCACATAACAGAGGAAAAAACCTAACACCGTCGCAACGCCAATCCCGATATGATAGATCGACGTCGAACGAAAAATAAAGTAGAAAGGAAGTATGTAGAAAACAACCCACACGTATGGACTAAGTCCAGTATTCTTGAGAAATAGTTGCTTCCAATTATTCATGCGAGCCGTCACCTCACGATCCTGAACTACAACTGATTCATCGTCCATATTGTAGCATAATCATCATCCACCTGACAGACCTCGTCCGATCTACAGAACGAGATTCATCTTCAGCGCAACCCTTATTTTCCTTCGAGCAGAACTGCCAGATGCAATATACACTTCACATCATCAGCTCAACCTACATCTTCCTTCGAGCAGAACTGCCAGATTCATCATCCACAGCATTAGTCCAGCTCTTATTTTCCTTCGAAGTGCAGCCAGATTCAATATACACATCACATCATCAGCGCAACCCTTATTTTCCTTCGAGCAGAACTGCCAGATTCATCATGCTCTTCATCCGTGCAGCCTATCTTTCATCATCCAGACACATCGGCATACGTTGCGAGAACATGCATCTCCACATACTTGTAGGAGGCAAGAACGATTCTTGCCTCCTACACAGCTGAGCCTCATCCGTATCACTTACCCTGCAGACTCGGCCTTGGATTCGTTGAGCGACGCTTATTCGCTTCGACTGCCTGTTCTTCGGCGATGCGCCGTTTGTACTTCTTGAACTCTCTGAAGCTGATGAACGTCTTGTTCTCCTCATCCCACAGACGGAAACGCAGTGCCTTCAAGCTCGTGCGGATCGTGATCGTCGTCGCTTTCTGCAGCGGCGGTGTCGACACATGTGCCTTCTCTAGGTTATAGTTCGGTACTCGTGGGCTAAGATGGTGCACATGATGGAATCCGATATTACCTGTGATCCATTGCAGCACCTTCGGCAGTTTGTAGTAGGAGCTACCTTCCACTGCTGCCTTCACATAGCTCCACTCTTCATCATGCTCGAAATACGTCTCCTCGAACTGATGCTGAACATAGAACAGCCAGATCCCCATCATGCCAGACATATAGAAGATCGGCAGCTGGATCAGCAAGAACGACTGCCAGCCGATCAGCCAGCATAGCGCGGCATAGAGTAGTACGATACTGACGTTCGTAATATACGTATTGATACGCTCTTGGCGTCTAACCTTACCTTTACGATTGAAACGATATTTCACCATGAAGATCGCGACCGGTCCGAGCCCGAAGGTGACGAGCGGATTGCGATAGAATCGATATGCGAACTTCTTCCACCATGGTGATGCCGTGTATTCCTCTACCGTTAAGATCCACATATCTCCAACGCCACGCTTGTCGAGGTTACTGCTCGTTGCATGGTGTACGGTATGTTCGTGTCTCCATTGACGATAAGGGACCATCGTGATGACACCGGTGATCGTACCTAATATATCATTCGCCCGACGGCTCTTGAAGAACGACTGGTGACAACAATCATGGAATAAGATGAATGTCCGGATCACGAATCCTGCTGTCACGACCATGATCGGGATCGTTAACCAGTATGACCACGACAAGCTCAAGTAGGCGGCATACCATAGAACAACTAACGGAACGAGTGTCGTCAAGATCTGCCGGATGCTAGCCCTCAGATCAACCGTCTCATAAGGTGCTACTTCTTTCTTCAGTTTTGCGATCGTCGCTTGTTGTTGTTTGTTCATGTCTTCCTCCCTGTTACCTGCTTAAATCTTCGTAATTTCATTATAGAAAACTTCGCTCATTTGCATGAGTCATAAACGTCAGTGACTGTATATGATAAATGTCATATAGCCAATCACCTGTATAACATTAACATGGAAGGATCTTCGTGATTTCATGCATACAAAAAGAGGACTCCTAAGAGCCCTCTTCATCATCCTTCGACTTCATAGATCACTTGCTCACCGGCCGTGCCATCGTACTCTCCTCGCCTAGGTGGGTTGTGGAGGGAGCTTCTACCTGGTAACCGTAACGTGCCCATCGCTCCGGTATCGATCTCACCGGCTACGGCCTCGATACAGGCAGACGTCATCACGTCACAGCCCCGACTGGTCGATCAGCTTGACTTGCGATCCTCCGGCGGATAGAGGATGATCCGGCCATCCTCCATCTCCACCCGCACGCGGTTCGTATCCTTGAACCCATCCGCATCCAGGTAGCCTGCAGGGATCTGCAGGCGGCCGGCTCGGTCGAGCACTGCATACTCGATATGGCTACTCTCACCTTCACCCAAGCCAGTCAGCTCATCGGCATACGACTGTCGGATCATCTCCGCAGAGGTCTTGCCATCTCGGATCTGTACGACTCGGTCAACCTTCTTCGCTAAGCCCGGATCATGCGTGACGATGACGATCGTGATGCCGATCGTGCGGTTCAACTCACGGAACAGCTCCAGCACTTGGTCGGAAGTGTTCCGGTCCAGCGAGCCGGTCGGCTCGTCGGCCAGCAGCAGCCGCGGCTCATTCGCCAGCGCGATCGCGATCGCGACACGCTGCTGTTCACCGCCAGACAGCTGGCTGAGCCGATTCTTCATGCGGTGGCCGAGCCCTACAGCCTCTAGCAGCTCGACGGCCCGCATCCTACGACGGCGCTTGCCGCGCAGCAGCATCGGCAGCTCCACATTCTCGATCGCAGTCAGGTATGGCACGAGATTCCGTGCGTTGTTCTGCCAGACGAAGCCGACAGATTCCCTCTTATACTTCACCAGATCTCGTTCCTTGAAGGCTAACAGGTCCTTGCCGTCAACGGACAGCTTGCCGGCGGACGGCTTGTCGAGTCCGCCAAGCATGTTCAACAGCGTTGACTTGCCACTGCCGGAGTTACCGATGATCGCCATCAGCTCACCGTCCTCGACTCGAAGGTCGAGGCCTTGCAGGGCGAATACCTCGAGATCTGCTGTCTTATAGATTTTTACAAGTCCTTCGCATTGGATCATGTGCTACTCCTCTCCCAGCTTCAGCGCTTGGGCGATCTTCACACGCGATAGTCGGTAGCAGAGGATCGCTAGACCGAACAACAGCATGAATCCGATAATCCCATATAGCTGTAGGTAATCGCTGAGTTCACGAACGATCTGGAATGGCGGTACCTGCTCGGTCGTGGAGAACGACATCTCGAACAACGGTACGTATAGATCACTCGTTAAGTTACCGATGAAGACGCCGATGATGATCGCAGCTCCAGAAGTGAGCAACTGCTCACTGATGAGCATACCGATGATCTGTGCGAACGGAATCCCCATCGCTCGTAATACACCATACTGAAGCGTCCGTCCGGACAACGTCAGCACCCAGAATAACAAGAATCCGAGGAAGCTGATGACCATGGAGATCACGAAGCCTAATGTCATGACACCGTTGATCGCCATGCGGAACGGATCGTTCATCGACTGGATCAGCTCCTGATTCGTATCTCTCAGACTGATGACAGGTATGTTCTGCTCCAGGATCTGATCGTATATCTCCTGGCTCGTCACCCCATCCTTCAGCTTCAGCCAGACGGAATACGGCTCAAGCGCTAGCCTGTTCTGTATCGTAGTCAGGTGACCGACGACTAAGTTAGGCGGTGCAGGTCGTTCTCCTCCTCTGCCAACTCCGCTCGGGAGCGGGTTCCATGTCGGCCAGTAGTCGATCACACCATAGACGACGAAATCGATCTGTTCGAGACCTGGCCAGTATAGCCGGATCAGGTCTCCCGGCTGCGCCTTCGTCAAGTCAGCGATCGAGCGCGAGATGAGGATGGCCTTCGGATTCTCGGCGATCAAGTTCAGGTAGCTGTTGATGTGATGGCCCATCAGTCCATCCTTCATCCATGCCGTCTCCCCGAACTCCTTCGTATGCACGCCGATGATCGTCGTTTCACCAGATTTGCCGCTCTTGTTATCGAGGAACCTAGCGCCGTCCTTACGGAACACTCTCGCCATCGACTCCACGCCGTCCAGATCGCGGAACGGTTGGATCGGCGGCTCAGTATACTGCACGACCTTCGAATCGCCGAATTCCGACTGCGTCTGTGACTGTTGTTGCGGTTCGTTCGGGTTGCCGCCAGATGGCATCGCATTACTCTCCCATCTCGTCATCACCGCGATATCCGAACCGACACTATAGCGGATCTTGCTCTCCATATTATCATTGATCGTACGAGCCGCATTCGCACTGAACAGACCGGTCGCCACCGTCATCACTAGGAAGACGCTGATCGTCAGATATTGCGTAGACGAACGGCTGATCTGAACGAGCGTATGATACAGGGAAGGCGGCCACCATCTACGTCCGATCCAGTACACGAGGCGGATGAACCACGGATAGATCCGCAGTAATAACAGCCCGCCGCCGAGCGCGAATACAGCCGGCATCAGGAACAGCAGCGGATCCATCTGCAGCTCGGTAGAGTCGATCGCCAGCTGCTTCAGATCCTCTTGTCTCTTGTTAAAGTTGTACAACAGATAGACCGCGAAGCCGACGAGGATGAAGTCCAGTCCTGTCTTATGCCAGAACGACAGCTTGTTGGCACGCGCCATCTGCTGCTTATGACCGACGATCGTGACACGAGTAGCCATGAAAGCCGGGATCAAGATCAGTATGGTCGCCGCACTGACCGCTGCGATCGCGATCTTATAAGCATCGCTGGTCAGCGCAACCTCGAGCGCCGCCCGCTGCACGAACTCTAGGAAGCCGCTCGAGGCTCCCAGCATCTTCGTGAATGTGATACCGATGAATGGCCCTACTGCTAGTGCACTTATACCGAGTATCAGATTCTCGATCGTATAGGCGAACATGATCTGTGTCCGGCTCGCCCCCCGGCTACGGAATACCGAGATCTCCGTCTTCTGTCTCTCGATGATCAGATTGGCTGCCATATACAGATAGAACGCTAGCATCAGCATGACAGGCGCATACAGAGCCAGCATCATGACGTCCAATCTCTCCTGCGTTCCCAGGAATGACGCTACGGTATCTCTTGCAGGGATATTCACTTCACCGATCCCTAGACGGTTCTGGAAGTATCTGCGGATGTCGCGATCAGCGTTGATGAACTGTGCGACATCGTCGACAGTCATCTCTTCATAATTCATCGCGAACCGCCATTCGGCTTCGGAGACGCGAAGCTTGCCGCCTATGACGAACTCGCTCTCGAACTGCTCATACGGGATCATGAAGCCGTCGACGTTCTCATGTAAGAGGAACGGCAGATAGGGATCTGCTTCTGGATCCGTATCGATGACACCGACTGGGATGACACGGAACGTCGTCCCAGCGTACTCTTCAGTCGTCGATTCGAGGATCAGCTCCTCATCTAGACCGCGCTTCGTAGCTAGCAGGAATCTCTGTGAGACGAGCGCTTCGAATACACCGTCTGAACGGACCTCAGGCATACGGCCAGCGACTAGTCGCACGCGATTCTCCATATCGGATAGCGCTCTGAAGCCGCCCGTAGCGGTCGATAGCTGTCTCTCCTGTTCGGAGGCATCTGCTCCGTATATCTTCATCTTATGTGTGAACTTCTGTTGATAGGATGATACTGCTCCTAGACCGATACGTCTTGGGATAGACTCGACGAATTTGTCGGCCTGTGTAATACGTTCGATCGTCTGCTCTAACTCCATGTCACGAGAGACCGTCGTCCTGATGCGGACGAAGCCAGGATAGACTTCCTCCTGTGCTTGAACAAGCTGCAATTCCTTCTGCAGCGTTCGCTGCATGATCGCATCCGAGTACAGCGGCATCGAACAGAATAGAGCGACACATATGGTAAGGCCGAACCAGAGATTCAGTTGCAGCCATTTGTTATTGGCCATCTTGCGAAGGATCATCGTCCATAAGGCCATATGTTCACCCCCTCCTTATATCCGGTTGGTCTATAATATCTGCGGCGCGATTAGTACACAACGATCTGTCCAACTTCGATCCCCTTCACGATCTCTACTTCAGTCGGCGTCGACAGTCCTACTTCGACATCCACGTCTTTGCGGAGCTCGCCCTCAAGGACCTGCACGTATGTGCGATTCATGTAGGAACGAACCGCCGAGCGTGGCAGGACGATGACATTCTCGCGTTGCTGGAGCGGGATCGTGATCTGTGCCGCATGACCTAACTGGACGTCTTCTGGTGGGTCCTTGATGCCGATGATGAGCCGGACAGCATTCATCTCTGCTTTCCGCGGATCTGCACCGGCCGGTATGCTGGAAGGTGTCTGAAGCAGCTCACCTTCGTAATCCACCCCACGATAGTGAATGTTTAAGGGCATACCGATCTGTAAGGCCAGTAAGTCCTTAGACTGAGATGCTGTATATACTAACTGCACCTGAGTAGGATCTTGGATGCTCAAGATTTCTTCATACGCACTCACGTTTTCATTCGTTTCCTTATTGTCCTGGAAGCTTACGATACCCGACATCGGAGCGTATATGCGTGTATTCTCAAGTCGCGCCTCCATCGAATCAAGGCTCATCTGTTCCTTCTCGAGGTCGATCTCGCGTATCCGCAGATTGATGCCCGTTACGCCTGATTCGACTGCTTGCATGAATTGCAGCTGGGTGCGCTCCATATCCAGACGTCTTAGGTTGAGCTGCTGTTCAAGATCACCTGTATCGAGCTCCGCGAGCAGCTGCCCTTCCTCCACCATCTGGCCATGTGTGACATTAATCGACTTCAACTTACCGTTCTCCTTAAAAGAGAGCGACGCCTCTTTCGCTGAAGTGAAGTTGGCTGTTCCCCGAAGAAAGGTTTCTATCGAGCCAAGTGATGCTTCGATCGTTCTAAGTTCCTCTTCAACAGGTTGCACGAGAGGCGGCACGAGCGCCTCTTCTTCCATAGGCAGTAGCGAACATCCGCTGATCATCACCGCCACCGCTAGCACCGTGAGCATCATCGATGTGAGTCGCTTGGTGTGTGATCTCCGGCTAGACAAGTGGGGATTCATTGGTCGTCTTCGAAACAATCTTACCATCCTCCAATTCATAAACATGATCGACAAGTTCCATAATGCCCGGGTCGTGTGTCGTCATCACGATCGTCATACCGGACGTAGCGACGAGATCGCGAAACACACGCATCACCTGCAGCCCCATCTTACTATCGAGCTCTGCAGTCGGTTCATCCGCGATCAGCATCACAGGTTCGTGGGCGATCGCGCGAGCGATCGCAACGCGCTGCTGCTCACCGCCGGACAGCTCTGTCGGCCGGTGCTTCATTCGCTCCTTCATGCCAACTCGCTCTAGTGAGCGTTCGACTGCCTCTCTATTCCCCCTCATCGGCGCGCCTGCGATACGCAGGCCGAACTCTACGTTCTCATAAGCTGACATGAACGGGATTAGTCCGAAGGACTGGAATACCAAGCCTATATGCTTACGTCGCAGATTGTTTCGCGCCTTACTGCTGAGGCCAGTGATCTCTTTGCCTTGGAATATGACCTTGCCATCTGTCGGTTCATCCAGCGCACACAAGATATTAAGCAGCGTCGTCTTCCCTGATCCAGACCGTCCTTTTAACGCAACGATCGATCCGGTGGGTACACTAAGCGTGATGTCTTTCAACGCTGTTACAGCTGCTGTCCCTCTACCGAACACCCGCTTGATCCCACTCGTCTCGAGGATCAGCTCCTCAGACGCATCTCGGTGACTCGTATCCACCACCGCCATCGCTTCTCCTCCTCTCCTGTATCTATGTACAAGCTACATACTATGATCCTCATACGTTGTTCATATCTATCGACCATTGCGAGACGTGATCCACAAGACTCACCAGTTCTATCACCTGAGAACCTTCGTGCGAGAAACCTGTCGGATTATCACAGTTGGCGACACCGATAAGTATATGAATCCGCTTGCAAGTCGCTGCTGAACATCGCTGAGGGGGAATCATATAAAAAGAACTTATCATAGCTATTCTAGACTAGAACACATGACATTTCTACCTGTCTAATTCTAGATTTTTACTATCGACCCTCCAAAAATGATTGTACACTCTCACAAAATATACAAATTATAGTATAAATGACGGGCCGTATGATATACACCTGTCAGATTGTATATAATCACCTGTTGGATTTCAGTTCGACCTGATTTTCGATATATCTCTATCGCAACTTCTTTCATCATCAATTACTTAAGCTTCCGATCGCCCTCTATACCCCTACATATCGATTAAACGTCATCACCACCCCCAACCACATAAGTCCCTGTTGCTCTTGATACACTGTGAATAATATTCCATATCCTCCTTGAATGTCTCGAACTGCATATCGATATTCTCTGCGAATGAGCTTAATGCATCTTTGGCTGATTGGCCCGACTGGATCGCGCGTATCGGTGGGATATGACTCCTGTTACTACCATGATTCTGGTCCTCATACATATATAGAGATGCAGGTTCCGATCGCTTCATCTCGTTTAGTACAAGCGCTAGTCTGATAGGATCTATAGGCTCCACTTTGGCATTCACTCGTAGTGTATAGTTGGCGATATCTTCAAAGAATGCGTCGCCATCTTCCGTCAGATACCTTAATAGCTCCATCGCCGTGTCCTTATTCTTCGCATAGGTTGGGATCGCCAGACCATTCATTAAGGCGATATTCCCCACTTCTGCCCCTCCCGGCAACGGCGCGATACCGATCCCGTCATTACGCCGGATGATCGCTTCGAAGTGATTCGTACCTGTTGGTTGCAATCTGTAAGCATAATCGATCGCCAGAGCCATGTTTCCGTCCATTAGATCTAGCGGCATCGGGTTATAGGCTTGGTATGGACCGCTTGGTCGAAGCCTATAATCTTCCTTCTTCGTTCCGACCCAAGCTAACCACTCTGCAGCTTGTATTGCCTCATCACTATCTAGGAATCCGCTATATACGGTGCCACTTAGATCAGTGATGCGCCCACCGTATCGGTTCACCGTCATCCATTCGAGGATCGACCGAGACGTATTGATGTACACATTCTTCTGCGCAGCCTTCAGCTGCACGATCGCATCATCCAGATGATTCCAGCTCCAGTCGCCAGACGGTGGCTCTAGCCCGAGCTCGAGGAATGTGTCCTTGTTATAGTAGACGAGAAGTGGATTGATCTTACTCTTCACGCCCAGCACATATCCGTCTGGAGAAGTGATCACAAGCTCTTGATACTTCGGTTCATTCAGATTGAGCGACTCCAGCTTGCCGTGATGATGGAACAGCTTCATCTGTGTAGGTGTCAGTTCCACGATATCCGGCGGACCATTCCTTCCTTCGACCCCTCGTATCCAAGGAGACAAGCTATCAGCTAGATTATGAATATTACGAACAGTCAGTTCGATGTCTGGATGCTCTTGCTGGAATCGTTCGATCTTCTCATGGATGATCACATTGCTACCACTTCCTACGAGACTGACTAATTCGATCGTTAACGAGCGCTTCAGCGTATCATCCTCCAGATCGAGCTCCAGATCTTCGATGTTCGTCGACTGGCAAGCAGAGAGCAGGACGCACGCGACGACCAATATCGCAACCATCATCTTCCTTATCATGATGCTGTTATCCCCCCTTCCTTCTCGCAGACTGAGATCCCAACTGAACATGGAATCCAGAGTGCAATGTAACATATTATAGATATTCTAGGATAGATTTCATAGATATTCTACCTGTCTAATTCTAGATATTTCTGCTCCGCGCTGAGACACGATATTTTCGGCTCTCAGCCGCTGCGGAGCGCGATTCCATCGCTGAGACACGACTTTTTCGTCTCTCAGCCGCTGCTTAGGCTTGTGAATCTTGATGAGTTCACTGCCAGGTTCTGAACGACGGTGCTTCCCCGGCGGATGTCCGAAAACCAGCGCGAACACATCGTTGCCAATAGCACGCTGAGGCATAGCTGATATAACATCAATCAAAATAAAAAACCGCCTTTCGGCGATCCTTCTGTGCATATTTCATTCATATGTCGTCTCGCAACATCGACATCGCGACGCCGTCCACCCGCCGGAAACGGCTGTTCCACACGTCCGTTCTACCGCGCCCCACTCCTGCCGTTCCACGCCAGGCCCACACCTGCTACTCCCCGCTACTCCCTCACGAGTCTCGCATGCACGACGAAGCGCTCGACATCCGAACCGTCAGAACAGGTCGATAATGTTAAGATGCGGTCACCTGCGGATACTACTACATCCGATTCGTAGACGGATCTCGCGAACGCATCCTCCACATATTGCATGAAGGCATCCTCAGTAGCAAAGCTTGTGATCAGATAATGATGATCCGTAGTCGTTCTGTAAGCGGCGAAGACTTCCCAGGACAGGTCTTCATAGATGGTATCGAAGCGGATGGTGGATAGATCTTCTTCGAACTCCTGATCCTCATACACCACCAGCTCGGAGAACATCGTACCATCTCTCATGTTATGACCATAGATGATCATATTCTGATCCTCTTCCTTGATATCGTTCCGGTAATCCATGAAGATGCTCCCTGCTAAGCTCCATCTTTTCTTCGTGTTTAGGCGTAGATATTCTTTGTTATCTGCCCCTTGCACAACCGGATACTCGATGCTCGTATGATCGATAGAGATCCAACCGATGATGTCCTCATTTTCCTCTAGTAACGGTACGAACTTCTCTTGAATCTCATAGGTTTTGAGCATGTTCACGGTTGATTCTGATGCCAATAATCCCGCAACTGCTCTCTCCGCTTGCCTCGAAGCTACTGCAGCTCCGTCGACCGCCTTCCACTGATTCGGTTCTTGCGCGTCACCTCTCGATACATTCATCGGCTGCGCACCTTGATCAGGACCCGTCACCCTAGATGCCTGCTCCGGTACCGGCTCACTCGATCCACTCAGACGGGCAACCCCACCGCCGGAAGCATAGATAGCCCGCAGCTCGTCATACGTCTCTCTACTCTCATGGCCGGATATGATATACTCGCTGATCTTGTAGATGGAGAACAAGAAGACGACAGCGAAGAATGCGATCATCCCTTTCCTCACCCAGGACAACTGCAGTATGTTTAATAATTTATGATAATAATCCGCCATTCCTTCATCTGCCCCCTTAGAGCCCCATTCCCTGCAACCCCGACCATATCCACCTCATAAAGCTGGGAAGCTGCCGAAGTTCTCGACAGCTTCACCGTACGATCTATCTACGCGCGCTTCCTTCTTGTGAGATATAGTGCTGCAGCACCTGCAACGATAGCCATGACGACATATAACGTGATGCCGTTATCACCTGTCTTCGGATTCTCTACTGGAGCCGCAGTGTTGTCGCCACCTTGCGCAGGCGCAGGACCTGCCGCTGCTGCGTCAGCCTTCGCACCAACTTCTGCATCCGTCAGATTCGCCGTCGTTAAGAAGATTCTGTCGATCGTCATACCATCTTCTCTCGGCCATAGATTCAGTGTGTGCTTGCCAGCACTGTCAATCGTGATCGCACCGATATTATTCCAGTAGTATTCTGTCTCATGGAAGACGAGAGCCTTGTTCGAAGCGATATACTTATCATTCAACCCTAGATGCATGGAATCAGAGCCTTGATGCGGCGCGTTGATCATGACCCATACGGTATACGTGCCCGCTGTGCTAAAGTTAATCTCATAAGCTAGTTCTGGCGCAGTACCACTCAGGGCATCACTTTCATCTACCCAGTTAAAGTTCTCATCCGGAGTAAGCAGCATGCCGTCACCTGACTTCGCAGCTACTTTCTCCCATTTGTTCGTATCAACTTCAACTATTTTCGTGTATGATTCCGCTTCGATGACGACTTGACCATTCTTCTCATCTGCAGCAAACGCCATACTGACAGCGCTTACAAAAAGTACAGTCGTTAATAAGGAGACCTTCATCATTCGATTGACCATTTTCTTCATTTCCATACTCTCCCCTTCAGATGGTGGTGTCTTACTTTCGTTCGATGATCCTACTTATCGCGTCTCGCTTCTCGCCTGTTGACCCCCCTTTGTACTCATAGAGCTGTACAGATCGAATAAGACATGCATCACGAGGATGCCGCCAGGCCATACGTATATCGGATAAGTCGCGATGGTTGGAGTGGTAGAGTGGATGGATGAATGGCACGTAATGGATGTTGGCGTAGTTGTTACACGGCCCCCTGTTTCCTAATACCCAAGGGTATGTAAGCGGATACAACTATAATATAGGATTATTTTCTCATTACGTACATGGAAAAATCAAAAAGTTATTGTAAATATTAAACAAGGTCTGGATGAAGCAGCAAAAAACCAGGTCGAAGCCTGGTTTTTCATGTTGATCTATTCTGTTCAATCCAATATTCATCTAAATCGCAAGTGGTGTCAGGGAGTCAATCCTTCCCTCCACCTAAGATGAGCGCCGATCGCAGTACCGGTCTGGATGTAGACTTCTTAATAGTGTATACGATGTAACCTCTTCATATCCTTCGTTACAGAGCTGACGCGATTAATTCACTTCACGAATGATAACGTCGTCGATATAGAAATCAACGCGATCTGTCTCTGTAACTTCTTCATCAGCCTTCCAAGGTACTTCAACATAAAGAGAGTACTGGGTCACATTGTCCGGAATCGTATATTCGCCTTCCAGCAACGTCCATTCACCGTTCTTCACTTCTACGGAAGCTACACCCGGATATTCTGTACCTGCTTCGGACTGCGTCTCGAACTGCAGATTGAATACCTGGGAATCAGCAACGCCGTTATACTTCAGGTAAGTAGCTACATAATAAGTCTTACCTTTCTCCAGCAGACTCGTCACGTCCACCATAGGACCTTCCCAAGTCAACGTTCTGCCAGATGTCTTCAGACTATATGTACCGCTGTACGCTTCCTCGTTCGTGATCGTGACTTGTGCATTACCACCGCGTCCGACCCAAGGCAGATCTGCTCCTTCGAAGCTCGCATTGCCAAGTAGGCTATCGATCTCGACTACTGGTGCAGCAGGCTCTTCGGCTGGCTCTTCAACTGGTGCAGGCTCTTCGGCTGGAGCTGGTTCATCAGCATCCACCGCAGGTGTAGGTTCTTCTTCGTTCGCTGCGTTAGCGGCACCGTCGTTATCCGCACCGTTCGATGCATCGTTCGTATTATTAGCGCCATTATTCTCTACGTGATTAGCAACGGGTTCTCCACCGTCGTCCTTATTCAGCTGTAATGCCAGGATGATACCAGCGACGATAACGACAACTGCAACGACTAATAGAATGACATTACGTTTAGCTTGACTAGACATGATCTTAACATCCTCCCCCAATGTGAATCTCTAGCTTCATCCACCGTTTACGGCTGCTGCGATACAGCTCAGTGCTCCTTAGCACCCATACCTCTATAAGCTAAGGCAATTCTATTATATATCATATCTCGACATATAACACCACCATTTGTACCATATTTCACCCTATATAGGATAGATATATCTCCCTATAAGCAACGTTATGACCTTCTGTGTCCCCACCGTCGCTAGGTCCTTCCGCACCCTCCTTACGGTGGTGCTGCGATGTTTACTGGGTCGTGGTCACTCTACGAGCAATGATAAAAAGTTCGACGGGGGCTCGAGTCCCATCGAACTTTCTCATGGTCTAGCTATTCATCTGTTTCTGTGCCGGCGATCGAATAGTATGCCGGTTTCGCTTGGAGTCGCTTATCGAACAGCAGCCCAGCATCTCCTCTTCCCGAGATCGGGAAATTCTCTAACCAGCTGTCATTGTCCCCCATGCCCCACATGACGACCATGCTCAGATTGCCTTTCTCTGCTTGTTGCTTGAATATATCAAATATCTCCTTGTATCGGTCCGCTTGAATATTCAACAGACCTTCTGTAATCTCTTTCTTCTGCTCCATCCAGCGATAGAGGGACATATCCATCTCGGTTACTTCGACTGTAAAGTCAGGATTATACTCCTTGAGCGAAGCGAATAGCTCGATACATTCCTCGATCTCACGAGGCGATGGGCCGAAGATGGAGAGGTGCATCTGTAACCCAACGCCGTCTACTGGAATGCCCTTCTCTAGCATGCGCTTCACGAGCTCATACATATCGGTTCTCTTACGTCCTGTACTCTCGAGACCGTAGTCGTTGATGATCAGCGTCGCATCCGGATCTGCTTCATGTGCATATTGGAATGCCAACTCGATATAATCGCTGTCGAACCCGTCACCATCCACATCCCCGATGATCGATTTCCACTTCGAATTCTCGCTGTCTCCTCTGAGTCCATTCGAATCTGAGATAACTTCATTCACGACATCCCAAGAGTGGACACGCCCCTTATACTTGCCAACGATCGTCTTGATATGCGTCTCCAGCCTCGCCATGAGCTGCTCTCTCGTCGCCGGCTTCGATGAGTCCTCCGGATCGGTGAAGAACCAGCCTGGCACCTGATTATGCCACAGCAACGTATGCCCACGAACGAGCATATCGTTCTTCTCTGCGAAGCTAACGAACTGATCCGATTCCGACCAGTTGAAGTTCCCTTCAGTTGGTTGCATCGCATCTGGCTTCATCGCATTCCCTGCTACCAGTACATTATATTGATGAGCGATAAAATCTGCGTAGATCTCTTTTTCATTCAGGAAATGTGTGCTCGTCGCAACACCGAATGGGAAATAATCCCGAAATACGTCCTTGAGCGGTGTAAGTTCTTCCTGATATGTGATCGGCGCAACCTCCTCGATGAGGATATGATCGATGTAGAAATCCATCGTGTCTTCATCCGTTACTTCGTTATCCGGTCTCCATGGTACTTCGAGATACAAGACATACTGCGTTAACTCCTCATCATCGGGAATCGTAAACTCCCCTTCTAGCGTAGCCCACTGCCCCTTATTCGCGACCGTCTGTCCGACGTTGGGATATGAGACTTGTCCTGCGGTATGTGTCTCGAACTGTAGATTGAACGTTTTCGATGGTGGACCATCGGTATATTTAAGCTGCATGGAGAAGTAGTAACGCTTGCCCTTCTCTAGCACATCTGTCATGTCCACCGCAGGTCCCTCCCAGGTGGTGGTCCTGCCTGTCGTCTTCAGACTGTATGTCCCGCTGTAGGATTGCTCATCAGACAGGGCCACACTCGCAGAACCACGGCCTGTCCAGTCCAACTGATCAGCTTGCTCGAAACCGGCATTGCTCATCATACTTCGAATCAGTGGCGCTTCATCCGCTTTATCTTCCGCATCATCTTCAGCTGCATCTTCCTGCTCTGAATCTCCAGCATCACCTGGATCATCGGTGTCGAGCTCATCTTCTTGCGCCGGAGTGTCGACGGTATCGTTGATCACTTTCGCCGGATTGACATTATGCGAATTAGCCGGCTCTGCACCCCCTTTACTCAGTTGGATCGCGAGGATCACCGCTGCGATCACCAAGATGACTACTGAGAGGATAAGCAGTACATCACGTTTAGTCAGCTTCGCTATCATGCTCTTAACCTCCTCCATATGGTTGTCCTCGTTGCGGCATCCGTTGCAACCGCTATCACATCTTAGGCTGCTAACAGACTTACGCGACGAATCTCTTCCTGATGTGCAGACCTACGCACAGTATAGATTACACTAGTGGTTATGAACACCTGTCTATTACCAGTTATTCACCTGTCAAATCTTAGATACATTTCCTATGTATCACGTTCATAAGACCTTACGAGGTCTACATTCGTCGATTCCTGTCGACGATCGCGGCCGAACACACCATGTCCAACCGCGTCTCGCGCATGGTCCTTAGTTCCCTCGACCGCCATCCGTACGATCGTCGATCTCGAGCTTGATACCTGATACCTCACGTATGGGTCCGAACTTCGCTTCGATCCCCGCCGCATCGTTCGAGCGTCCGCCAAATCGCAAGACGCCACCCTCCATGGACCCGACATGGGCGACGATCTTGTCCACTCCATCCGTGTAATGAATGTCGAGTACATAGTTCGTCAGATCATCCTGGGCTTCGTCAGATATCGATCTGCCCAGTGAGTAGAACACCGGAACATCACCCACCGCAGTTATAGCTTGTGCACGCAGTGATCGATTGCCGATGACGAGATCGGCCCCAGCCTCCGCTGCTACACGAGTTAATCTCTCCTGCTTGGCGATCGGCACTTCACCGCCACGCTTGTTCCCGACGTGGATCAAGACGAAGAGGTAATCCACCTCACGCTTCGCCTGCTCAACCGCTCTGATAATCTCCACATCATCATATGCCCTAGGAAGACCGATCCAGTAAGGATGTGCGATCTGATGTGCTTCATGGATCAGACCAGCTAGTGACAAGAACCCTACCTTCTGGTCCTTCACCTGCACGATATATGGCTTATACGCGTCTGCCGCACGGCCTATACCGAACGCCGGATACCCGTCGTCACGCAGACGTAGCCATTCCTCAACGGCAGTATCGGACCATACATCAGCGTTGGCCAAGCTTAGGATGAATCTGTCCTTAGCCGTGTCATCCAGCCAGCCTGGACGATCGTTCGACAGGCTTTCCACAGGGATGATATGCTTCACCTGCGGAAGATCGTTATCTTCCAGCTTCGGCAGCTCGTCTGCATCATATGTTATGTTGCCCCAGATGCGGAACACGACCGGTTCCTCGTAGACTGGAACAGGTAGTGGTGCTAAGTCGACTTCTTCACCTGGGTATACCGATCCGTAATCGATCTCTTCCTCCGCAGGAGCTGGAGCTTCTCCCCCGCTTTCTTCATCCGAACCAGAGCCATATGACTCATGCTCGTCGCTCGCTGATCCCGTATCTGAAGAGCCACCTGACTCACCATCAGCTGGATCCGATACATCCGTACCGCCGGCTGAACCGCCATCGAGGCCGTTACCCGATCCCTGCTTATCACCGACAGGTGCGCTCCCATCCTGACTCGGATCCGCTGCTGCATCCTGACCACCGCTAGCGTCCGAGTCCGGGTCACCATCAGCGCCCGTCTGCCCACCAGAGACTTCCTCGCCGGAGGCACCCCTGGCTGCATCGGCATCCGGTCCAGCGACCGCTTCCTGACCCTGTCCCGTGCCATCGCCCACGACGCCCGCTTCCGACTCAACACTCGCTCCATCACCCTGTCTCGTGCCATCGCCTACGACGCCCGCATCCGATCCGCCATCCGCATCATCCGCGACGGCGATCGGCTCCCGATCATCCGGCTGCCCGAACGTCTGAGAGAAGATGATCATCGCGATGACCGCGACAGCCAGCACAGGCGCCGCGATCTTGACGAAGCTGATCCTCCTGTACTGCAGCACCTGTTCGGGCTTAAGCTGATAGAAGGCGAGCAGACGATCCAGCTCATCCACCGACAGCTGCAGCTCTCCTTCTTCAGCTTCCTGTAGCCTCGAAGCTCGTATCCCCGTCGATCGCTCTAATACCGAGTACGGGATCTTCCGGTCTCTTCTGATCCGCTTGAGATTATAGGTTAGTCGATCCATCAGATTATCCATGCTGTCTACACTCCCGCTATCAAGCCTTATCTCCTGAGTTCCTCATCCCTATATATATCGGCATCCCTGACGAAAATAAGAAGGCCGATCCGCAACTTCAACGTCATCGCGAGATCAGCCTTCATACCTTGCAAGCGAGTAACCGACTACAACCTACGCAGCACGGTTCGCTCGACTATGTCAATTCATGATCTTACATATATCATTCGTGAATTCGAGCGGATCTGCGATCGGCAGACCCTCGATGAGAAGAGCTTGGTTGTACAGCAGGTTCGTGAACAGCTTCAGCTTCTCCTTATCCTGCTCATATGCTCCCTTCAGCGATTGGAACACCTGATGGCTCGTATTCACTTCCAGCACCTTGTCGGCTTTAACCTCTTGGCTGTTCGGCATGGCGCTTAGCACTTTCTCCATCTCGATCGAAACATCGCCTTCAGCTGACAAGCAGACAGGATGTGACTTCAGTCTAGTCGAAGCTTTCACGGCCTTCACTTTGTCCGCTAGTACTTCCTTCATATAGTCGAACAGCTCCTTGTTGTCCGACTCCGCTGCCTTCGCCTCTTCATCCTTCGCATCCGCTTCGATCCCGAGATCACCAGAGGAGACGTTGCGGAATTCCTTGTCCTTATAGTTCATCAGCATCTTGATCGCGAACTCATCGATATCCTCTGTGAAGTACAGGATCTCGAAGCCCTTGTCCTTCACGAGCTCGGCTTGCGGTAGCTTCTCGATCCGCGCGATCGATTCGCCGGTTGCATAGTAGATATACTTCTGCTCTTCTGGCATCCGAGATACATACTCATCCAGCGTGACGAGCTTCTGCTCCTTCGACGAATGGAACATGAGCAGCTCCTGGAGCATGTCCTTGTTCGCACCGTAGTCGCTGTACACGCCGAACTTCAGCTGTCTGCCGAACGCTTGATAGAATGTATCATACTTGTCTCGCTCATCCTTTAACATTCCAGCTAGTGCACTCTTGATCTTGCTCTTGATGTTCTTCGCGATCAGACTCAGCTGCCGGTCATGCTGCAGCATCTCACGCGAGATATTCAGACTTAAGTCCTCGGAGTCGACCATCCCTTTCACGAAGCTGAAGTAGTCAGGCAGCAGCTCGCCGCAGCGATTCATGATCAGCACGCCGTTCGAGTATAGCTCGAGGCCCTTCTCGTACTCCTTCGTATAGTAATCGAACGGGGTGTTCTCAGGGATGTACAAGATCGCACGATAGGATACCGCTCCATCTGCACTAATATGGATATGCTTCAGTGGCTTGTCGAAGCCGTAGCGCTTCTCCTGATAGAAATTCGCATAGTCGTCATCCGTCAGCTCGTTCTTGTTCTTCCGCCAGATCGGCACCATACTGTTGATCGTCTGCTCTTCGACCTGCTCCTCGAACTCATCGTCGCTGCCTTCCTTCAGCTTCTGCACCTTCACATCCATCTTGATCGGATAGCGGATGAAGTCGGAGTACTTCTTGATGATCTGCCGCAGTCGGTATTCCTCTAAGAACTCGTCGTACTGGTCATCGTCCGTATTCTCCTTGATCTGTAGGATGATATCCGTGCCGACCGTCGCCTTATCTGCTGGTACGATCGTGTATCCGTCGGCGCCTTTGGACTCCCACTTATACGCTTCCTCGCTGCCGACCGCTCTGCTGATCACCGTGACGACGTCTGCGACCATGAAAGCGGAGTAGAATCCGACCCCGAACTGCCCGATGATCGTATGATCGTCCTGTGCTTCATGCTCCGACTTGAACGCGAGAGAGCCACTCTTCGCGATCACACCGAGGTTCGCATCTAGCTCTTCCTTCGTCATGCCGAGCCCCGTATCGGAAATCGTTAACGTGCGCTGTCCCTTATCTGCAGTGATTTTGATGTAATAATAGTCCTTGTTAAACTCCAGGCTCTCATCTGTTAGTGATCGGTAATACATCTTGTCGATCGCATCGCTCGCGTTCGAGATCAGTTCGCGCAAGAAGATCTCACGCTGCGTATAGATCGAGTTAATCATCATCTCCAGTAGTCGTTTTGACTCTGCTTTGAACTGCTTCTTAGCCATGATCGATCCCCTTTCCGTACGTGTGTTCCTGACAGCCGTCACTAGTTGTTAGCACTCCTGTCGTTCGACTGCTAATCTCTAACTATATTACCTAGCGACTTTTTTGATGTCAATACAGGATGCCCAGAGATAGAGGGTGATGATGAATAAATAAGGGTGAACTCAAGGTCATGCGTGCGATCTGCGAACATTCGGTTAACCTTCTGGTGGATTATGGCTAAACGGCGATCGTTAGGAGTAAAATAACACGTATACCAACATGCAGCACGACAAATCTAACTCGAGGTGTTGAAGATGTGGTTCGCAAAATCTCAAGAAGAAGTGCTTCGCGAATTGGACGTGACCCGCGCGACTGGACTGTCATCCGCTGAAGCTGGGTCAAGGCTCGAGAAGTATGGCGCCAATGCGCTTAAGGGCAAGCCGAAAAAAAGCATGCTCGCACTGCTCCTCGCCCAGCTGAAGGATATGCTGATCTATGTGCTGCTCGGCGCGGCGGTGATCACGCTCGTCGTCGGTGAATACGTCGATGCCATCATCATCCTGCTCGTCGTCATGCTGAACGCGATCATCGGGGTCGTCCAAGAGCATAAAGCGGAGAAAGCGATCGAGGCGCTGCAGCAGATGACGTCGCCTAATGCTCTCGTCAAGCGAGACGGTGAAGTCGTGGAGATTCCGTCTAAGGAAGTCGTTCCCGGGGATATCGTCATCCTCGATGCCGGTCGATACATACCTGCCGATCTGCGGTTGCTCGAGACGGTGAATCTGCAGATCGAAGAATCCGCCTTAACCGGAGAGTCCGTCCCATCTGACAAGGACGCCAACGAGCTCCATGAAGACCCGAAGACACCCGTCGGTGACAAATCGAACATGGCCTTCATGTCCACACTCGTGACCTACGGACGCGGGGAGGGCGTCGTCGTCGCAACAGCGATGGAGACGGAGATGGGCAAGATCGCGAAGATATTAGATGAAGATACCCAGACGATGACCCCTCTGCAGAAGCGACTGGAGGAGCTGGGCAAGGTGCTAGGCTACCTCGCGATCGGCATCTGTATCCTGATCTTCGTCATCGCACTGTTCCAGGGCCGAGACTTGTTCGAGATGTTCCTGACGGCGATCAGCCTAGCGGTGGCCGCGATACCGGAAGGACTGCCCGCGATCGTCGCGATCGTCCTCGCACTCGGCGTGACGCGGATGTCGAAGATCAACGCGATCGTCAAGAAGCTTCCCGCTGTCGAGACGCTCGGCTCGGTGAATATCATCTGTTCTGACAAGACCGGCACGCTCACGCAGAACAAGATGACCGTCGTTCGTTATTACACACTGAATCATCTGCAAGAGGTGCCGGACAGCGGAGACGGATTCGAGGCTTCGGACGATGTGCGGAAGCTGATCACAACATTCGTCCTATGTTCAGACGCCACTTACGAGCACGGCCAAGCGACCGGTGACCCGACTGAGGTCGCGCTCATCGTGTACGGCGATCGGTATAACCTCGGACGCAAGACGCTGCACGCAGAGCATCCGCGGGTCGGAGAACGCCCCTTCGATTCGGACCGCAAGCTGATGTCGACGCTGAACGAGACAGCAAGCGGCTACCGCGTCCATACGAAAGGAGCGATCGACCAGATCCTGAAGCTCTCGACCTCCGCGCTCGTCGACGGACAGGTCGTGCCGCTGACAGAGGAAATGAAGCAGCGCTACCTCGAAGCGGCCGAGGCGATGTCAGACGATGCACTGCGCGTGCTAGGAGCGGCTTATAAGCAGAGCGATCGGATCTTAGCGCCGGAGGATATGGAGCAAGAGCTGACCGTCATCGGCTTCGTCGGTATGATCGATCCGCCGCGCCTCGAGGTGAAGGATTCGATCCGTGAGGCGAAGGCGGCTGGCATCACACCGATCATGATCACAGGTGATCACAAGTACACCGCCGTCGCGATCGCAAGGGAGCTCGGCATCGCCGAGTCGATCGAGCAGAGCATGACCGGAGCGGAGATCGACCAGCTGAGCGATGAGGAGTTCTCGCGGGTCATCCAGGACTATCGCGTGTTCGCCCGCGTCTCGCCTGAGCATAAGGTGAAGATCGTGAAGGCGTTCCAGGACAAGGGCAACATCGTCTCGATGACCGGCGACGGCGTGAACGATGCCCCTTCCCTGAAGAGCGCCGATATCGGTGTGGCGATGGGCATCACCGGTACCGACGTATCGAAGGGCGCGAGCGATATGATCTTGACGGATGATAACTTCACGACGATCGTGCACGCCGTCCGCGAAGGTCGGAACATCTATGAGAATATCAAGAAATCCGTCGTCTTCCTGCTATCATGTAACCTCGGGGAAGTCGTGGCGATCCTCGCTTCTGTGATATTCTTCTGGCCTGTGCCGCTGCTCGCGACTCAGATCCTGTGGATCAACCTGTTGACCGATACGTTACCCGCGATCGCACTCGGTGTCGACCCTGGCGACAAGGATATCATGAAGCGGAAGCCGCGCAATCCGAAGGAGAGCTTCTTCGCTCACGGAGCTGGACTAAGAGCGGTGCTTGGAGGTGCCTTGATCGGCACGATCACACTGGTCGCGTTCGCTCTCGGCTTACATGCGGAAGGCTTCGGCCTCGGTGCGAGCGACATCCCAGAGGATGCCCTGTCCCATGGCAGGACGATGGCCTTCATCGTGCTGGCTGCTTCACAGCTATTCTACTCACTGGCGAAGCGCAACGCCGTCAAGTCGATCTTCCAGATCGGGCTGTTCTCGAACATGATCTTGATCGGCGCGATCATCGTCGGACTACTGCTGCAGGTGCTCGTCATCAACGTCCCGTTCCTTGCCAGCGCCTTCGGCATGAAGAGCATCTCGCTAGCCGACTGGGGCATCGCGATCGGGCTTGCGATCATGCCGCTCATCCTGAACGAGATCATCAAGGTGTTCATCCGCATGAGCAAGCGCGAAGCTTACTAATAGGTGAGTTACTCATCGGCGGAGCTACTTATGGGCGGAGCTACTCATCGACGACACCTCATAGGCGGAGCATCTCATCGGTGTGCTATCATCGGTGAGCGCCTCATAGGCGGAGCTTACTGACGAATGGAATAGACCACCTAACCATCATCAGGCCGATCGTCATCATGACGGTCGGCTTCTTAGTTGGTTAAACCACCACTTCGCTTATTCCTATCCGGACCACACGCAACTTCTCACCCTCTCCCGGTCCGTACAATCTCTCTTTCTCATAGAGAAGGTATAAGATCGCGATAATCTGTCAATTCTATTCCTATCAATCATATTCCACACATGGAAATGAGAGGATGGGAGATACAAGTTATGAGAGTAAAGAAATCAACAATCCTAAGCATGATTGCGATCAGCGTGATCATGCTGGCGGTGCCGTCAGCTTTAGCGTGGGCTATTCCTACGACGGAACGATCGATCAGTGCGACAGATACAAGCTATGCATCTATCTACGAGAATAATCAGCGTGCCGTGAATCCGCATGTCGGAATGTCGATACTACCCGATGGTAAGAAACTAGATTCGAAATCCTACTATCAGATCGCTTCAGCTTCTGGAGGAAAGTCTACGAGATCCCTTATACCAAACTATCTCATCGATGAATATATGAAACGCTCACCGCAATCCACAGTGCAAACAACGAACTATACGATCCAAAAGGGCGATACCTTATATCGCATCGCTAATTTCTTCGACGTCTCGGTGGACATGCTCATCCTTCAAAATCGGATCTCAGATCCGACGAAGCTTAGGATCGGGCAGCGACTCATCATCCCCGCTCCTAATCAGGAGGTGACGACATGGCTTTCTGAGGATAGTGCGATCAGCGATGTCTTCTATGCGACGCTGACGGCCTATACCGCTGGCTTCGAATCGACTGGCAAGAACCCTTCGCATCCGGAGTACGGTATCACAGCGAGTGGCGCGAAGGTGAAGGAGAATCACACGATCGCAGTCGACCCTGACGTCATCCCACTCGGTACGTTGGTCTACATCGATGGCATCGGCATACGGAAGGCGGAAGATATCGGATCCGCGATAAAAGGACATAAGATCGACATATATATCCCTGACCTCGAGGAAGCGTTGGAGTTCGGTGTTAAGAAAAATGTAAAAGTTTACGTCCTCGGAAAAGAGAAGAAGCAAGATGTACAGATCGCATCAGCTAAACCTTGAGACAGTCGTCTCAAGGTTCTTTATTATTTGCGTCAAGCACTCGGTATCACAATCCGGCGTATCATCACATCACACACTCGTATCACGCTGGCGTATCATCACATCACACACTCGGCCTCTCAGATCGAACAATCAGCCTTTCATAATCCAACATTAGATATGTTAAATACCCTATGCCAAATCTCTCTATTCGCGACATAATTCCTGTATGAAATTGCCACCCTAAGTATGACCAATATCACAATGCTCCATACTCTGACTATGTTACAATTTTCACATTATCGAGGTTCTAGGAGGACTGCTATATGGCTAACATCGACAGAGAACGAATCTTAGCAAGTGTCCCGCAACGCGGCTTCTTCGGACATCCACGTGGATTGTTTACTTTATTCTTCACAGAGTTCTGGGAGCGTTTCTCCTACTATGGCATGAGGGCCATCCTTGTCTACTATATGTACTATGAGACGACACAGGGTGGATTAGGTATCGATCAGCCTACAGCACTGGCGATCGCTTCGATATACGGCGCGCTCGTCTACATGTCAGGCGTGATCGGTGGATGGCTTGCAGACCGGATATTCGGTGCGAGTAATGCAGTGTTCTATGGCGGTATCTTGATCATGCTCGGTCATATCGCATTGACTGTGCCAGGTAGTATTCCTATGTTCTACATATCGATGATCTTGATCGTACTTGGCACAGGTTTATTGAAGCCGAACGTATCAAGTATCGTCGGTGACCTGTATAGCGAGAAGGATACTCGTCGGGACAGTGGCTTCAGTATCTTCTACATGGGGATTAACTTGGGTGGGTTTCTTGCACCGCTCGCGACAGGTACCGTAGGTCTCAAGGTAGGCTTCCACTACGGCTTCGGCATCGCAGCTGTTGGGATGTTCATCGGTCTAATCGTCTATATGTTCATGAAGAAAGGTAATCTCGGACTCGCTGGCACACTGGTTAACAACCCTCTGACGAATCCGAAGAAAACCTACTCCACGATCCTGATCGGTGTCGCTATTCTCGCTGCTATCGTCACTGTGGGTATCGTGAGTGGCATTCTTACGATCAACACGTTTATCCTGCTAGTTGGGATACTTGGTTTCATCATACCGACGATCTACTTCATCATCATGTACCGTAGCAGTAAGACGACTGCTGTCGAGCGTTCGCGGATCATCGCCTACATCCCGTTGTTCATCGCCTCGGTCATGTTCTGGGCGATCCAAGAGCAAGGAGCGACGATTCTCGCCAGCTATGCGGACCAACGTACTCAGTTAGATGTCATGGGTATCCACCTGTCACCAGCTTGGTTCCAATCGTTGAACCCGCTGTTCATCATCTTCCTAGCACCGGTATTCGCTTGGTTGTGGATGAAGTTAGGTACTCGGCAACCTACTGTACCCGTGAAGTTCTCACTCGGTCTGTTATTTGCGGGCTTGTCATTCTTAGTCATCCTAATCCCTGGCTCGCTAGGGGGTAGCGAGGCGCTCGTTCACCCGATCTGGCTCGTGCTGAGCTATCTGATCGTCGTACTTGGTGAACTATGCTTGTCACCTGTCGGACTGTCTGCTACGACGAAGCTGGCTCCCGCCGCATTTGCATCGCAGACGATGAGCTTGTGGTTCTTATCGAACGCAGCTGCGCAAGGGTTGAACGCACAGCTCGTGAAGTTCTATACTCCCGATAATGAAGTGCTCTACTTCGGAATATTCGGCGGCGCAGCGCTGTTGCTCGCACTCGTACTCTACCTGTCATCGAAGAAGATCCACAGCTTCATGAGAGGCGCGGATTAAGCAGGCCGAAGCTTCTGCGAACCGATAGTCAACCGTCTCGATCACAAGCTCGAACGAAGGCGATGATGCCTATACGTAAGACATCACACAAGAAGGTCGACGAGAGACACGATAATCGTGTTGGATCGCCGACCTTTTTTAGGTCTTTATTTGGCGTCACTCTCCTGCTATGGTTCGATCTGGACTCTGGACTCCCTTGCGGCATTATCCCATTCGCATAGTCTGGCAACCATTCTTATTCCTCAAGGTTTTCGATCTAGAAGTCTAGACGATCATACTGCCCTCTTCGGCTACTGTCCCCCGACTCCCTTGCGGCATTATCCCATTCGCTCAGTTTATTCAGTATACCTAATCCATCTAGCGTACCTAAATGCCACCCACAATTCCTAATTCATCCGGCGTACCTAATTCACTTAACATGCCTGATTCACTCAGCATTCCTAGTTTCCTCTGCTCTTGCATACTAATCACTTGCTCACTTACTTCACTACTTACTTACTCAGACACTCCCTATATTCACACTGTACAGTTCAATTTCCTCTATTCACGCAGATTTGCTTTCGATTCATTTTAAACATTATCGCACTTGTTCCAGACTCACAAACAGGCTCGTTACACACACAATAAGCCATCCTGATACAACTCTACGCCGCGTAGTACTCAGTAATGGCATCCGATCTTGTAGCCTTCCATGAAATAATCTGTGCGTACGTCAACGCCTTATCGTTCATGCCCAAGTGTAACAGCGACTGAAATACCGAACTGCTCGCGTACCTCAAACGCTGCTCAGAAGATTTCACTCGATACTCCCAGCATGATCGTTTCTTATATCTACCCTCGCGTATCATAAGCCGATATCCTTCATCCAGGCTATAACGATAAGAGAACTCATCGATATATTTCTGCCAGTGCTTCTCGCTGATCGCGATAAAGGTCTTGTTCACCCAAGCTTCTACTTGCTTCACGATATAGGTCAGTGGTATGAATGGATCCTTACCTCCTATATGAGTTGAAGACAGCACCTCTGTTGCACCCGCTCCCACATAGCGTGACTCAAAGCCTTTGATATGCCATTTCGTAATTTTAGTAGAAGGTATGATAGATTGTGTCAGATCCACCTGCTTGATCTTCAATTGCTCCGGCTCACCAGTCTCACCAACTGTCGCACCTATGATCACTGGATATTCTCCTGGTACATACTTCGATATAGGAGACCAGATACGATCTCCGTAAATCGCAGCTTTCAGACGCACCATCCCTGATAAGGTGTGTGACTCGTGCTCCTGACTGATGGCATAACGAATCTTCATCAGCATCGTCCAGGCAGTCTTATAGGTAACCTCAAGGATCCTCTTCAGCTCAGTCGCACTAACCCCATCCAAGCGAGCGATCATAAATAACGCAAGAAACCACTTCCGGAGCGAAGTCCGAGTACCCTCCATGATCGTACCCGCGGTGAGCGACGACTGATAACCGCAAGCAACACACTCATACAACTTACGCGTCTGAATATAATACGCATGCCGACCGTGACAGCGAGAACATCGAAACCCATCTGGCCACTTGGCATCAAATAAAGCTCTAGCACAAGCCTCTTCTGACACATAACGAGCTTGAAATTGCTCTAGATCCATCCAGTCAACCATCGCGCAACCCCCTCAAAACAGGAACATATGTTCTACATAAAATATACCAGTTAGGAGTGCGAGTGTCAACCTTATCGAATAAAAAACTGGATATTCTTATCCTTTTCCAAAACCAACTGAATAATCATACTAACTTAAACGCGAGACCTTTTAACTGAATGATGGGGATAATGACGCTAGGGGGCGGAACAACACGTTCAGCCTGACTAATGGGGATAATGACGCTAGGGGAGCGCAACAACTCGTTCAGCCTGACTAATGGGGATAATGAAGCAAGGAGCGCCAATCCTCGTTCTTCCTGACTAATGGGGATAATGCCACAAGAGGGCCGAGACATCCTTCTACCTGACTGAATGGGATAATGACGCTAGGGGGGCGGAACATATTGAGTTATCACCGAAAAAGAACGCCTCTCAATACCTGATCCAAAGATCGGTAAGTGAGAGGCGACGACTTCAACCAGAAACATAAGCGGTACAAATCAGACTTCACTCTAACTCCCGTCGGCAATCATCAGACCATGAGCAGTCCATCCAGATCCATGATCCGAATCTTACGCTGGGCAAGCTGCTGGATGTACCCTGCTTCTTCGAACTCCGTCAGCTTGCGGCTGATCGTCTCGGGTGTCGTGCCGAGATACGCTGCTAGATCTTTCTTGCTCATCGGCAAGGTGAACTCCGTCTCACCGAAATTCGCATCCGCACACTCAGCCAGATATAACGCGATCCGCGTATCAGCCTTCTCGGAGACAAGCCGCGAGGTCTGAACTTCGGCCGTATCCAGTCTTCGGGAGATCTCGCTTAGGATCTTCAGAGCGATCGCAGGATACTGCATCAAAAACTTTTGCAGCTTTCCGTGAGTAATCACACATACCTCAGTATCTTCTAACGCTTCTGCATATGCTTCATGCGTTCCTTCATTGAACAACGCTAGCTCTCCTGTAAAATCGCCCGCTGTCAAGACACGATAGATATGCTCCTTACCCGATTCTGACAGCCGGTATATCTTGATCTTGCCACGATGCACGATATACAGAGAGTCCGCACGATCTCCAGCCTGATAGATAAGTTCCGTCTTCCTATAGTTCATCGTTCTTGCTGTCTTCGAGATCTCACGCATCTGCTGGTCATCAAGATGATTGAAGATCGGCACGATGGCTAGACAGCTATGTTGGTGATGATCGCAACCGCAACTGTTGCTCACAGATTCTTGTTCGCGCTGATGATCGCAACCGCAACTGTTGCTCACAGATTCTTGTTCGCGCTGATGATGGCAACCGCAACTGCTGCTCGCGGGTTCTTGTTCGTGATGATGTTCGCTTCCGCAACTGCCGCTAGCGGGTTCTTGTTCGTGATGATGTTCGCTTCCCCAACTACAACTATCTGATCGTCGCTCCTGTCGCTCGTGATAAACGTCCATAGCAATCAAGCTCCTATCATCGTATGATGACCAACCTATAAACGTGCTGTCTGACTCAACTCACGAACATGTCGGGCTGCACGGCGCCGACCACTGCAGAATCGGATCAACCGCATCACATTCAGTATAACAAATATTACGCTCGCTTCGTGAATAAACATGCCACTAGCCAGATGAATGTTGCCACATAGTACACCCGCGAGTAAGACGACCACGATCGCAACAGCAAACCATGCATCATTTTTTCTTAAATAAAATACCTAGCGTATTCGGTCCACAGTGGCTAGATACCGTACACCCAGCTCTTGTGATCATTATTTTGTCAAATCGTCCGTGTTCCTGAATCGCTACTTGCACCTTCTCAACGATCTCCTCCGGGCAACTGGAATATGTGATGAACAATCTGCTGTAGTCGATGTCCGTGCGGTCTTGCAATCGGTCTTGGATATAGTGATCGAGACTTCGTCCGAGGTTGCCGCGATACTTCTTGCCGACATCCATCTTCCCGTCGATGACCTCGATGCATGGCTTGATCTGAAGCAACTTCGCTCCAAACGCCTCTAGACCGGAGCAGCGTCCACCTTTATGTAGATAATCCAGCTTGTCGATGACGAAGCTTGCTTCCACCTTCTCGACGGTCTGTTCGAGTTGGCGACAGATCTCCTCCGCGTGGACGCCCTCCTTAGCCATGAGAGCAGCGTCATAGACGAGGTGCCCACTGCCTGTAGATAGATTGCGCGAGTCGATGACGTAGACATTGTTGAACTCCTCAGCAGCGATCCGTGCATTTTGATAGCTGGAGGAAAACTCCGAACCGAGGCTTATATGGATGACGGCATCGTGCTTGGGAGCTAGCTCTTCGAACAAGGATGCATATTCATACACATTGACCGCCGCAGTCTTACACAGAGTCCCTTCCTCTTCGGTAAACCTGAAGATATCCTCCGGTGTGATGTTGACACCATCTTCATATGTTTGATCTCCCACAACGATATGTAGCGGAACAAGCGTAATATCCATAGCTTCGACAATCTCAGGTGATAGGTCACACGTGCTGTCCGCGGTTATTTTGATCATGTCGCACACCTCTGGGTATATGTGATTTGGGTCCTAGTTACCTGTTAGTTTAACCTGACAAACGTATTGTAACATGAGATACGAACAGAAGCGCCAACATATGTTGGTGCTTCTGTTTCATTTCACAAAGTTTTCATATGTTTGATCCGGGGGGCGTTGGTAGACGGGACGTGCCTCGTACCGCCGTTTAGACGGGAATTTTCCCGTTCATTCGTACCATCCGCGCCTCGAGCCGACGTTTAGACGGGAATTTTCCCGTTCATTCGCGCCATCCGCGCCTCGAACCGACGGTTAGACGGGAATTTTCCCGTTCATTCGCACCATCCGTGCCTCGAGCCGACGGTTAGACGGGAATTTTCCCGTTCATTCGCACCATCCGTGCACAAAACCACTCTTCAGAATGCCATGATAATCCCCTTATCATTCGCATACAGGGAGCTTAAGCCTCTAGTCGGCAGCACGATGATCTCCTTGAATCTATACCGACCCTTGATCACCTGCACGAGCTTCTCGGCGAGAGTCGGGTTGTTACAATGTGTGATGACCACGCTCTGGCCTTCCGTATCCCTACCGCTGTGCTCGATCGTGTCTGCTAATTTGTTGATGACCTGTTTCTCACCACGAGCGTTTCCATACAGTACGATGTTCCCATCGCCGTCCGAGCCCATGATCGGCTTGATGTGCAAGACGGAGATGAGCTTGCCCTTAATCTTACTCAGCCTACCGTTCTTCACGAGGTTATCAAGATTATCTAACACGAAATATGTCTTCATCTCCCGGATGAAGCTCTCGATCTTCGAGATGATCTCGGACTTCTGTACTTTAGCTTCTAGCAGCTTGTGTAACTTCAACGCCAACAAGACTTGCCCAGCGGACGCACTCTTCGAATCGAACACATGTATATCCGACTCTGGACTTTCATCCTCTGCCATCGCTTTACCCATCATCGCACTTGAGTATGAGCTGGACAGATTACTGGATAGCGTGATCGCGTATGATGTATGTGCGCCTTGGAAGGCATCTTGATAGAGGGATGGAGATGGGGCGGCTGAGCCAATCTTCCCTGGATAGTGCTTCATACGATGCATGAACTCCGGCAGATCTAGCGTATCATCATCGACGAAGCTGTCCTCCCCCATCATTAGCGTCAGTGGAATCGTCGTTACATGCATCTCTTCTCTATGTTCTGTCGATAGGTCGCAGCAGCTGTCTACGATAATCTTGTAGGTCATGTCGGCATTCTTCTCCGTTCCTTAATAGATCATGTGTATCCGTTTATTATACCTTATGCCCAACTTGATTGTACAAGGATAAGACACCCACTATTAAGGTCAAGTTTGTGAACATTTCGCATATCATACTCCACTCACCACTCACGACCGCCTGCACAACCCGCATATATCATCCTCCTCTCGCCAATCACTCGCACTACTCTTTAAGAGATTTGCCCACCAATATACCGAAGAATACAGTCCCGATCGGAGCCACCCAACTTGAGGAGACTAAGGCTTCACTGATCGACGTCCATCCCCCTAAGAACATCATCATCAGATGACTATGCAATAACATGACAACCACACCAGCTACTACAGTAACTCCGAGCTCCCTCCATCTGATCGTTATCTTCGCCGTGAAGGGAATCAGTTCGATAAGAAACCCAGATATAAACGCGACCATCAGCATCCCTACGAGCCAATATACCGACCTCGGATCAGCGATATACTGGAGCTCATCATAAAGACGATACATAACCGTAGTCACCACAATGCCTGTAAGAGCGATCAAGATTCGAAAGATTTGAACTTTCACAGATATCCTCTCCTTTGTTGACAACTATGGTCGATTCAGCTTGACATGAGTTCGAACTATTACTCCTCTTAAGAAAGCGCTGGTAGCAATCTACCAACTCGACTGTATTATACAATAATTTCCGAACAAGCCACGTAAAAAGTCGGACACCCTCACCCACTAATCTAGCACCATCGATAACTTCCACTTGATGAACATGGTCAATTTGACGTAATCTACTAGTTAAGAGGGGGCGTTGTTGATGTGGCAGAGGATGTGGAGACGATGGATCGCGATAGGGGTATTAACAGCATTCACCTTATCCATCAGTGCATGCACCGCGGATAATCCCAAGCACACACCCGAGCCTGAGCTTGAGCTTGAACTTGAGCTATCCATGCAGGAGTATGTAGAAGCGATGCAGCCTGGTTGGAATCTTGGCAATGCTTTTGACTCTGTGGGGTTAGGCGGAGTGGATGAGACCGCTTGGGGTAACCCGCCCGTCACGCGCGAACTGATCGCAGCCATCGCTGATCAAGGCTTCCGCAGTATCCGGATTCCGATCACGTGGGAGACCAAGCTCGGACCTGCCCCAGACTATCTTGTAGACAGTCGGTTCATGGCCCGGATCGAGGAAGTCGTGAATTGGGCACTGGATGAAGAGCTATATGTCATGATCAATCTCCACCACGACTCCTGGAGATGGGTGGACAGCATCACCGAAGATCAAGAAGAAGTTCTCGCACGCTTCAGCGCGTTATGGTCGCAGATCGCTGATCGGTTCCAGGATCACTCTACGCATCTGATGTTCGAGAGCATCAATGAACCCTTCCTGAATATCTCTACTTCTGATCTATCATTACAACCAATGGTAGATCTACTGAACCAGACTTTCCATACGATCATACGGGCATCTGGCGGGAAGAACGCTAAGCGTCCGCTAGTCCTACCGACCATGCATACATCATCTGATCAGCAGCATCTGGATGCGTTTCAACGTATGCTCAGGCAGCTCGATGATCCCTACATCATCTCGACGATTCATTACTACGGATATTGGCCATTCAGCGTAAATATCGCCGGACATACAACCTTCGATCGGACGACGCTGGACGATATCGAGTCCGTCATGGACCGCTTGCACCGCACACTCGTATCCGAGGGGATTCCCGTCGTGATCGGCGAGTTCGGGTTGCTCGGCTTCGATCAACATACGGGCACGATCGAGCAAGGTGAGAAGCTAAAATTCTTCGAATACATGATCCACTACACACAGGACAAAGGCATGACACACATGCTGTGGGACAATGGACAGCATTATAACCGGCGGACATTCACATGGAACGATCCACAGCTCTATGAGATGATGAGGGCCAGCTGGAGCGGTCGATCTGCTACTGCTACGACGGATCTGATCTTCGTAAGGCAAGGAGTTGCGGCTCAGGATGTACGCATCGATCTCCAGCTGAACGGCAGACAGTTCACTGAGCTGACCCTTGATGGTGAGCCTCTGAAGCGTAATGAAGAGTATGTGTTTCATGAGGATGGGGCTCTTATGTTTCACGCAGAGTTACTTCGGAAGCTGACGGAGACAGAGCAGCTCGGCGTACGAGCAGAACTGATCGCTGAGTTCGACCATGGCGCTCCTTGGACCTTCTACGTGATCTCGTATGATACGCCGCAGCTGGAAGATAGCGAGGGGACGACCGATTCGTTCGCGATCCCGGCGACATTCCATGGCGACAGGCTAGCGACGATGGAAGCTGTCTATGAGGGCGGCGGTAATGCCGGTCCGCATAACTGGACTCCGTTCAAGGAATACGGCGCAACCTTCGAGCCGAACGATGAAGCGAGTGCGATCATCCTGAAGCCGGCCTTCTTCGACGAGACGAATGACGGCACCATCCACCTGAAGCTCCACTTCTGGAGTGGCGAGGTGCTGAGCTACTCGCTCACGAAGATCGGCAAGATCGTAACCGGTACACCGTTGAAGTAAGTACGTAAGCGAAGCAGTTGCGATGCAGGAGCGGAGGCGCAGATGCATCGCTTTGGGCGGACTTAGGCGGAGCAGGAGCAGTGCCTGGCCTGCGCGGAGGCGGTGTGGAGGCGAAGAGGTAGCGATGTTGGAGTGGGTTGAATAGATGCCAATCATGGGAGGCAGCTTGGTCCTAGCGGCTTTTCATCCGAGCCATACATTCTCTGATTACATGTCATGCCACGCTACTCAGACGATGAACTCCTCACAGGTCCACTCACTTCACGTAGGATGAATTGCTCAAATCTCTCTTTGAGCAGCACTTGTATCGCCCTTCCTTTCAGCCTATCGAACAGATCAGGAGACGCACGCTCGATATTACTCAGCTCGTCTACAGGAACCTCAAGCCCCGCCAGCTTATCTTCTCTCTTCACCCATCCGACGATGATCTGATCGCCCACCACCTGATAGACCCCCGTCTCACCACCTAGGATCCAGTACGTCGAATCAGTCTGAGTGCCCTCTGCGCTCATGAGCATGAGTACGTAACGCTCCCCAGGTTGAACCACCTGCTGCCCATTCATCTGAACACGTTGCGTACCGTCTTGTAGCACGCGAATGATCGACCCTTCCTCTTCCGTCCCCTTTAACACCTTATTGACCTCTGCAGTGTACATCGTTGTGGGAGATGGTTCGTCGAACTCATTATCTATGTCTTGAATGGTGATCTCCGCGATCAACTCTGACCTATTCACCGCTTCTTCTATCGGATAGGTCATGATCAGAGCATTCATCTTCATATGCTGGCCTTGTGCAGCACTGTCTGATATGGTTATGGTCGCCACCTCTTGGACCCTTGATTGTAATACGATCCATCCGACGACAGCAAGCAAGACCGCAAGCCCTACCCAAGCCATATTAACGTATACTCTACTCCTCCTATCGCTACTCACCAGAACATCACCCCTTAATAGCAAAATGAACCTCACCACTTGCATCATCCATATTAATCCACCCTAACTATATCGTTGCGCCACTAATTAATCGATCAATCCCTCTTTATATGTGCGTCCACTAACAAACGTTCAATCCCGCTTTATATGTGCGTCCACTAACAATCGATCAATCCCGCTTTATATGTGCGTCCACTAACAAACGTTCAATCTCGCTTTATATGTGCGTCCACTAACAAACGTTCAATCCCGCTTTATATGTGCGTCCACTAACAAACGTTCAATCCCGCTTTATCACCGGATCACCAATAATTCGATCAACCCTGTTTCTATCGCCGCATCAATAAATCCTCTTTCAATCCCTTGACGCTACAGTCCCTAGATATGTTGCTCTTATATAAGTCTCCGCTACGTATTGCTCATCCTCCAGAGGGCAAAACTGTAAAGGATCATCCTAATACCAAGGAGTACATAATGAAAAACGCTATCTCTTCAAAAGATACCGCCATCATCGGTTTTATGTTATTCGCCCTATTCTTCGGCGCGGGAAATCTCGTCTTCCCACCCATGCTCGGCCAATCTGCCGGAACGAATGTATGGGTGGCTAACATCGGATTCCTGCTTACAGGAGTTGGGCTGCCGTTGGTCTGTATCGTCGCATTCGGATTCTCTGGTAAGGAGGACCTGCTGTCGCTAACGAGCCGGGTCCACCCTCTGTTCGGTGTCGTCTATACGACAGTATTGTACCTAACGATCGGTCCATTCTTCGCGATGCCGCGTACAGGCAGTGTTTCCTTCGAGATTGGGATTAAGCCCTTCGTACCGGAAGGTTCTGAAACGGTGTCTTTGCTCATCTTTACGATTATGTATTTCGGAATAAGCTGTCTCGTCTCACTATATCCGTCGCGAATCATCGATATCGTCGGCAAGATCTTAACGCCAAGCCTTATCGTCTTCCTCACCATCTTGGCGATCGCCGGGATTACGCAGCCGATCGGACCGTTCCAACCACCACAGGGCGATTATGATACGATGGCGTTCTTTAACGGCGTCCAGGAAGGCTATCTCACGATGGATGCTCTCGCGGCATTTGTGTTCGGCATCATCGTCATCGACGCGATCCGCTCCAAGGGAGCTTCAACGAAGCGACAGTTTCTGGTTGTCTGTTTCGTAGCGGGATTAATCGCAGCCTCTATATTAGCTGCTATCTATTCATTCCTCTCCTATCTAGGAGCGTCTACCGTTGCGGAATTCGGCTATCTATCTAATGGCGGTGCAGTGTTATCGGCTGCTTCTCATCATTTTTTCGGAACGTTCGGAGGCGTATTGTTAGGTGGTATCGTTCTGCTAGCATGCCTAACGACAAGCATCGGACTTACAACCTCCTGCAGCACGTATCTTCAGAAGCTGATGCCGGCGATCTCATACCGGACATACGCGATCGGCTTGTCGGTCTTTAGCACGATCATGGCTAACTTCGGGCTGAACGAGCTTATCTCGATCTCTGTACCCGTGTTGAAGTTGATCTATCCGCTGGCTGTTGTGCTTATCGCACTTACTTTTTTACATTCGGTATTCGGCGGTCTTCGATCCGTATATTACGGAAGTCTACTGATTACCTTCGTGATCAGCCTCATCGATCTCGCAGGTGATTCCGGGTTGCCTACACTCGGTGTCCACGACTGGTTTAGTGATTATCTGCCACTATACGATCAAAGCCTAGGTTGGATCCTGCCAGCTGTCGTCGGTGGTCTCTTCGGTCTGTTCGTTGGGGGGATCATGTCGCGCCGTTAAGTATGGGGTTGGATGGCGGATGTATGCCTTATGTATGAATGCTGGGGGTGCATGATGAACGGTGATTATGTCCGCCGTACGTCACATGATCATACTGCGCTCGACCGACTTAACTTCAGCTGAAGAAAAATATGCTCGATCAGGTGGGACCGGCTATCTCATGGACTCGGCGTTGTCCTCTCATCATAGCCCCTTGCGGCATTATCCCCTTGAGTCAGGAAGTGATGGCAAATGTACCAAAACTGGAAACTACCGCTGTTTCGGCTCTCACGTGTCTCTAAGCAGGGTTTTGAATGTTGAGACACGGTGTTCTCTGCTCCAGCCCACAGAATGGTAAAGGTGACTTTTGCGGAGATGAATATTAACTGTTATTTGATTTAATTCAGCATGGTGTTGATCCCCTGAGTGAAGGGGATAATGCCCATAGCGTGCGTGCATCTCTACCTCTCCTGAGCGAAGGGGATAATGCCTATAGCATGCATGCATCTCCGCCTCCTCCTGAGAAAAGGGGATAATGCCTATAGCGAGCAGGACTACCTATGTTACCCCATGGATATCCTTAGTAGCTGATGTGACTCCGTCATGATTCCTCCTACCTTTATCCCACCGTACGCATACCAAACAAGGTAGGCCCCCGCCTGATCGATGTACACCTCTCCGGCCGCCAATATGTCATCATATCGTCCAGAACGCTGTTCACCATCTATCAATCGAGGACCTACTATTAATCTAGTTCCATAATATTGCTCACACAGGCGCCCCGCCCATCACCGACAGACAGACGAAGGTCTATTCCTACTACCACGCATCATCCGCCCCTACGCCATCGATCATTCGAACACCATCGATCATTCGAACACCATCCATCATTCGAACACCATCCATCATTCGAACACCATCCATCACTCGAACACCATCCATCATTCGAACACCATCGATCATTCGAACACCATCCATCACTCGAACACCATCCATTATTCGAACACCATCCATCATTCGAACACCATCCATCATTCGAACACCATCCATCTCTCGAACGCCATCCATCTCTCGAGCACCATCCATCACTCGAACCGGAACCATGAGAAATCGAAGTTCGAGCCTGGTAGAAAGACGAAGGTCACCTTCTGCCGACCTTTCACCGGCTTGATCTCGTACACCCGCTCCGTATATTCATCCGACCGAGTAAACTCGACGAGCTGGTTCTGGTTCTGGTTCTCCTCTCCGTCTTCGCCCGCGAAGCGGATGTGGATCGTGTTCTTGTCGATCGGGGAGCGACCGCAGATGATCAGCTTCGAAGCGCCTTGCTCGGCGAAGTCCATCGCCACAAACTCAAGCGATACGTTATTACCGATCCCCTCGACGCTGTCTCCGTTGATCGTGAACGTATCTCCATATACGCGATCGCTGTCTGCTGCGGCGTTCTGGGCGAAGGCGCGATTCAAGCGCTTGAAGCTGAAGCCCTTGAGATGGATCTTGTCGCGCAGAACGAAGCAGATCGACGTGATACCACGCAGCCTTCTAGGCAGCTTGTAAGTCTCCTCTTGATACACGTTCCACCGCGAAGGCTTCTGATAGACGACGGTCACGAGGTGCTCACTACCCGCTTCATCCGGCATGCCTTCCCAGATCTCGATCTCGTAGGGCGCATCCGACAGGGCGAAGATCGGCAGCGTGATCTCATCTGATCCATACGAGCCGAAGTCGATCTCGCGGAACCCGACCTGTGTCTCTCCATCGCGGGCAGTCGCAACTCCACGCTCGTTGCCGCTCGTGACCTCGCCTTTGCCAACATCATATAACCCACCCGAGACGAATCCATAAGGATCCTTATAGGCCACACCTAGACCATCTGCCTTGAACTCCAGCTCGGAGATCAGCTTCGTCTTGTCCGTGCCGTTCTTGCTCGTGCAGCGAACCCGGAACTCACCATCGCCAAGCGCCGTGATCTTCGCTTCCAGTCCTTGAGCTTCGACCCTCGCGATATTCGACTCCACGCCTGAGTCTGTCACTGCACTCCACTCGACTTCTGTATAGGACGTGTTCTCAGGATACAATCTCGCACGAACGGTAATCTCAGTCACCGATGGACTAAACTCCCGACCGCTATCACTCAAGATCTCCAGCTTACGTACCGGAACTTCATCAGCGGAACCCATCACGATCGGCATCTCAGCATTGCCGCCTATCGCTGTGATGCCTGCTGTCTCCTCTGCCGGCACTGGCAGCGCCTCGAGCTTCACGACAGCTGATTCTAACCCTACGGAGCTCACAATAACCTGAACATCACCCGCCTCCAGCGAAGCACCGACGATCGCCATCAGCTTACCGTTGAACAGGCGGCGACTTAACCCTTTGTACTGGTCGTAGTCGGTACTGTCTCCGTTATCGAGGCCGAGCAGTCGACCCGCTCCGGACACTTCGACCCGCACGCGGTTGCTCGCATTCTCCACCACGTTGCCGTGCTCGTCTTCCATGCCGATCTCGAGGAAGATTACGTCTCGACCGTCTGCCCGCAGCTGATGCTTGTCAGCCACCAGTCGAATCTTCTTAGCATCGCCGAACGAGCGTCGCACATCCGTCGCGATCACCTGACCGGCTTCATCGTATGCGATCGCCTTGAGCTCTCCTGGTTCATATGGCACCTTCCACCAGCCAACGAGCTTCGTGCCTGACGCATGCTCCGGCTCATGTGTGCCGATCGTCTCGCCGTTCAGCTGCAGCTCGATCCTCGGAGCGTTCGAAGCGACGCGCACGTCGATGATCTGTCCGGGGTTGAAGTCCCAGTATGGGAAGATATGCACCATCGGCTGCTTCTTATAGTCCGTCCACGCGGATTGATAGATATAGTATGTATCCTTAGGGAACGTCGCGGTATCGAGCTGGCCAAAATACGAGTTCTTCGTATGATACGGCGTCGGCTCTCCGATATAGTCGAAGCCCGTCCAGATGAACTGTCCGAGAGAGAATGGCATATCTCGCTCCGCTAGGATACATGCTTCCACCGATCTCGCTCCCCAGCTGGTCGTGCTGTTGCCAAGTGCAGAGCACTGCTCATCGTCATCGGCTAAGATCGGCTCCTCGAACGGGAAGTGATAGACGCCACGGCTTTGCACGATTGACGCTGTCTCGCTACCGTATATAACCCAGTCGGGATGCTCCGCATGATGCTTCTCGTAATATTTCTCCGCATAGTTATATCCGGCGATCTTCACGATGTCTGCACACTGCTGCGCATTCCCCCATGGCATATAGTTCGAGCCGATCGTCACACGGCCGTTCTGCTTCGGATCATGCTTCAGCACCTCCTCCATCAGCATCCGGGTTATCTCCTGTCCTCGCTCATCCGCATGCGTATCATAGATCTCGTTCCCGATACTCCACATGATCAGGCTCGGATGATTGCGGTCGCGCCGCACCCAGCTTCTGACGTCGGTCTTCGCCCACTCTCCGAAGAATCTCGCATAGTCGAATCTCGTCTTCGGGCGCTCCCACATATCGAACGCCTCCGACACGATCAGGATCCCCATCTCGTCTGCTTGATGCATGAGCTCCTTCGCTGGCATGTTATGCGCGGTGCGAAGAGCGTTCACACCCATCTCCTTCAGGATGGCGAATCTTCTCCGTAACGCATTCACGTTGAACGCCGCGCCTAAGGCGCCGAGATCGTGGTGCTCGCACACGCCATTCAGCTTGATCTTCTGGCCGTTCAGCAGCATGCCTTGCTGCGGATCCAGCAACACATCGCGGAAGCCGACATTCGTCGTCACCACCTCGATCGGTTCAGCTCCATCGCCGCGCCCGCCGTGGCTTACCGCAAGCTCCAGCTTCGTCACGAGCTGATACAGCTGTGGATCATCCGGGCTCCAGAGCCGTGGACTCGCGACCTTCAGACTTAGCACACTCTTGACAGCTCCACCGCCATCCGCTGGTGCCGCGAGATGCTCGGATACTTCGCCCACCACCGCTCCATGCAGGAGCAGAGTATGCGTCAACGTCGCTCGCTCATACAAGCTCAGCTCCGTCTCGATCTCCGCTTGCCACTCGTCTCCAGCCTGCTTCGCAGAATAGTAGATCCCATCGGTCACGATATGGTTGCGATCGCGCACCTTCAGCCACACATCCCGATAGATACCCGCACCGGAATACCAGCGGCTGTTCGGGCTCTGGTGCACGACTTTGACCAGGATCTCATTATCCCCCTCGACCAAAGCCCCCGTGATGTCATACTCAAAAGCCGAATACCCATACTTCCACTCCCCGACGAGCTCACCATTCACATACAAGGACGAGTCCATGTACACCCCATCGAAATGAAGCACGAGCTGCTCATGCTCTCGCTTCGTATAGTGCAGCTTCCGACGATACCAGCCGATGCTATGCTCATACAGATCTCTCGTGTTATAGATGAGCCAATCATGCGGCAGATCCACCGGTGCGAACTTGAGTCCTGAGCTGTCTGCTTGCTCCAGACCACTCTTCGCGAATGCCCATCCGTCGTTCAACAGAATCCTGCGATTCATCGTCACACCCGCTTTCTCCTAATCTTCTATCGATAACAGCTGCAGCATATCACATACAACTTCTACCCTTGTAACCGGTTGCAATCTCGTTCATTGTACCATATGGCGCCGCACATTTTCCCATATATGATCCGTTATATAACTAGAAATCTCCTCTAAAATGAAAGTGGCCGACCAGCTACATAAGCTGATCAGGCCACTCTAGAATCTGCAACGTTCCATACATAAAGAGTTCAAGCGTGGGGACCCAAACTTCGATTATCTCATCGGTGCAAAACCGCTAACCTCAGATAAGATCTCCTCGACTCGTGCGAGCACGTCGTCCGTTAGGTTGAGTTCGACCGCCTTGACATTCTCCTCGATCTGCGAAGGACGGCTGGAGCCGATGATCGCCGCGCTCACCACTGGCTGACGAAGCACCCAAGCGAGTGCGAACTGCGACAGAGATGCGCCAAGCTCAGCAGCCAGATCCGCTAGCTTCGCCGCGCAGGTTAGTACATCCTCCCGCATATAGCTGTTGATGACACCATTCGTCTTATCGTTCGCTGCCCGGCTGTCTTGTGGGATCGCTTGTCCAGGCTTGTACTTGCCCGTCAGCACGCCCTGTGCCAGCGGCGAGAAGACGACTAAGCCGAGACCGTCCGTCTCGCATTGCTTGATGACGTTCTCTTTTTCGATATATCGTTCGAACATGTTATAGATCGGCTGATTCGATACGAGCGGGCGCAGATTGCGACGATCACTGATCGAAGTCGCCTCTGCGATCTGATCGGCTGACCACTCGCTCACACCCGCGTATAGGATCTTGCCTTGCGCCGTTAGATCGTCTAGCGCACGCAGCGTCTCATCGATCGGCGTCTCTTTGTCGAAACGATGGCACTGGTACAGGTCGATATAGTCTGTACCCAGACGCTTCAGACTAGCTTCGCATTGCTCCATGATGTGCTTGCGGGATAAGCCACGTTCGTTGACCCCTTTGCCCTGTGGGAAGAACACCTTCGTCGCCAGCACATAGCTGCTGCGCGGATATTCCTTCAGTGCACTGCCCATCACTTGCTCCGCACCGTAGTAGGAATTCGATGTATCGAAGAAATTGATGCCTTGTTCATACGCTTTATGGATACAAGCCCGCGCTGTCTCTTCCGATGTCGCTGAACCGTATGTCAACCAACTGCCAAGTCCAAGCTCGCTCACCTTCAGGCCGCTTCTGCCAAGTCTTCTGTATTTCATGTATTTCACTCCTCCTATTAAGTTGCTCATTCTAAGAATAACCGTTAAAGTTAACTTTAAGTCAAGCGTCATATTCATATTGAGATTCATGGGAGGAGATCTATATGGAATATACGATTAAACAAGTGTCTGAGCATACGAAGCTGCCCCCATCGACGTTACGCTACTATGACAAAGAAGGTCTCATGCCCCTGCTCAAACGAACAGAACACGGCACGCGCATCTACTCAGATATGGATATCCAGTGGTTGGAGTTAGTCTGTTGCCTGAAGAATAGCGGTATGCCGTTGGAGGATATCAAGGAATTCATGAATCTATGCTTGAGAGGCTCGTCGACGTGTGAACAGCGTAAGGAGCTGCTAGAGCATCATAAGGAGAATATCTTGCGGCAGATGGCCGTGCTGGAGCACAGCCTGGGGATCATCAACTATAAGCTGGAGCATTACGATGAGATCGGCATCTTCCATATCGATACACACTGATGCTGTGCTGGCTGGCGATACGCCCAGACGGGCGACCCGCGCAGGCGAGCGTGACGCGTGGCGAGTGATACGTGCAGGCGAGCGACCCGCGTGGCGAGCCAGACGCGTGGCATGCGACCCGCGCATGCGAGCGATACGCGTGGGATGCGACCAGCGCAGACGGGCGACCCGCGTGGCGAGCCAGACGCGTGGCATGCGACCAGCGCAGGCGAGCGTTACGCGTGGCGAGCGTGACGCGTAGCGAGCGAAACGCGTGGCATGCGACCCACTCGCAGCTCTCGCCTCGAGGCGCCCGACTGGCACTCAGCGCGAGGAGCTGCGTACGTGAATCGTAACGCAGCTCCTCGCTCACTAACATAGAGGTCAACGAACGGCCGACGTCGATGGCGGACCCTAATACTCGTGTTGGTCGTGTCCAGCTTCGATATACCACTTCGTCTCCCCACAGCAGTCATCTCGTCCACCCACTGCTTCTCTATCAGCAGCTTCAGCTACCGATGTACCTCTCCACCATCTATCACCTCGTGTGACCCCACCACTACACGCTACTCGATCAACGATGTTCGCTCGCCTCGGTAGAGCAGCATCAGCCGGTGCAGCGCTCTCGTACAGCCGACATATAGCAGCTTCGCATCCAGCGCCTGCTGCTGATATGTCTGTCTGTCCGCATCGAGGATCATGACTGCATCGAACTCCAGCCCCTTCGCGAGATAGATCGGCACTACGGATACCCCACCGCTATACTTGCTCTGCTGATCCTCGATGAGCTCTGCCACTAACCCCGCGGCTGTCAGCTCAGCATGAACGGCAGCGCATCGTTCGTATGTCCGTCCGATGATCGCGATCGTTCGCATACCCGCCGCCATTTGTTCCTGTATGTAATTCTCGATAACGCTCTTCAGATCCTCATCGGCCCCTAACTCATGTAGCTCAACATCCTCACCGCTTCGGAACACGGGCTCAGCAGGCGGCAGCCCCGTATCGGTGTACGGGATGAGCTTATTCGCGAATTCGATGATCTCTAGTGTGGATCGGTAGCTTTGGCGTAATTCATGATACGATGTCTCTCCTTCCTCGAACACTTGCTCAAGTTCCTTCCATTGATGGACACCCTTATACTCATGTATTCCTTGCGCTAGATCGCCGAGTATGGAGAAGGACGTTTCCCACATGCGAGTCTTCAGCACGAATACTTGAAACGGGGATACATCCTGCGCTTCATCGATGACGACATGGTCGAATCGGCTGCCTTCGATCCCATGCATTCTCGTGTGTATCCAAGCGAGAGCTGGTAGGTCCTCGTGTCCGACTTCTCTGTTCTTCAGGTTCTTCAGTGACTGACGGATCGAATCTAGACCTAGCGCGCACGAGTCCCCATGTGACTCTAACCACTCTCGATAGAAGGACAGCACATTCCACTCTGGTATCTTCTTCACGTATGATTTTAGTTTCTGTTTGGCTGTCCTCGAGCGTTGCTTGCGGAGTGTGGCGTCCTTGATCTCCGATAGTCGAATCTCCAGCCAGCGATTCATCCGAGCGATGAGTCGCTCTCTCCGTTCAACTAGTGGATCTTGGCCGTATGTCCCGGTATACCACTCGCGGATCTCCGCTGCTGATAGTACGGTTCCCTCCCAAGCTTCGAACGCCCCCTCCGGAACGATCTCCTGTTCAACCCGCTGCAGTGCTTCCTCGATCTGATCTTTATAGTGTAGTGAGCCTTTGATTCGTCCTTCGGGTGCTTGGTCCGTATGCTTCGTCCACTCTGCATCAACCGCGAATCGCTTACTGCTGTCTTCATCGGCTAATCGTACATCTCTGCCCAACATACTAAGCACCCAGTCAGCGAACGTCGTCTGCTGGATATCTCCAGCGCCCAATTCAGGCAGAACTCCGGATATATAGTCGAGGAACAAGCTGTTCGGCGCGAAGATGATCATGCGATCTGAACGCAGCTTATCTTGGTACTGATACATGAGGTAGGCTAGTCGATGCAGTGCTACGGTCGTCTTACCTGAACCGGCTGCCCCTTGGATGATCAACGCAGTGTTGCGCGGTGCACGGATGATACGGTCCTGTTCGGCTTGTATCGTTGATACGATATCGCGGAGACGATTATCCTTCCTCTCACCTAGCCGATATAGCAGGAACTCATCGCTTAATCCGAGATTATCTCCACCTCTCACATAGCTGTCCACGACTCGTTCGAGCTCGCTGTCACGGATCGAGATATTGCGCTTCAGGTAGACCTCTCCGCTCATCGAACCGTACGGTGCCTCATAGGTAACTCGCTCATCGCCCCCTGTGAAGGAATAGAACAAGCTAGCGACCGGCGCTCGCCAATCGATGATATACGGATCACTCGTGCCGCTCCGATCTAACCCGTGCTTCCCGATGTATAGGGGGATCGGTGCTTGTCGCCCTTCCTCCTGGAAGTCAAGGCGACCGAAATACGGCTCGCGAAGCATCCGTTCGAGCTGCTGTCGGATATCCGCTCTTCTAACGTCCAACACTTGCTCGGTAAAGTCATCTCCGAAGTACCGTCCACCGTTCGCCTCAAGCTGCTGTCCGATCTCCGCTAGAGATTCCTCCAGTCTCTGTCTTTCCTCCGCTAGCGGGTCGTTGTCTGCGCCTGTTGGCGCTCGACCACTGTCGGATGCTGCTGTCGGCGTATTCGGCGGCGTCTGACTACCGTCGGCTGCTGCCGTCGATCCGCTCGTCGTGCGCGCTCTCCCGCCGTCGGCTGCTGTCGTCGATCCATCCGCCGTGTGTACTCTCCCACCGTCGGCTGCTGCCGTCGATCCGCTCGTCGTGCGCGCTCTTCCGCCGTCGGCTGCTGCCGTCGAACCGCTCGCCATGTGCGCTCTCTCGCCGTCGGCTGCTGCCGTTGGGTTCTTTTTGTCCGCCATCCATCATGCCCTCCTATTCAGGCCAGCTCGTTGTCACTTTCGTTGCCTAAACTTTCAGCCCTCTGATCGTCCAGCCACCATTGTGACACAACCGCCCAAAAAACAGTAGACTTATATTTCTCTATTTGATATGATGTTTTATAGACTATTGCCATCTATTGATGGAACGCATGTTCGCATACATATGAGCATTCTGGCGCCTATTGGCGTCTTTTTATTTTTCTCTTACAGAATTTATTGGGGGTAAGATGATTGGATCCACCGACTATTGTCATCCTGCCCCCACCTCGGTGGACAGTTACTTGACTACTTTACTCCCGTGACATCGCGAACGTAGCGACCTCCGGCCTCCAAACCGCCTGTTGAACGGGATTTTTCCCGTTCATTCGCACCATCCGGCCGCCAAACCGTCTGCTGAACGGGAATTTTCCCGTTCATTCGCATCATCCGGCCGCCGATCCGCCTGTTGAACGGGATTTTTCCCGTTCATTCGCATCATCCGACCGCCAAACCGCCTGCTGAACGGGAATTTTCCCGTTCATTCGCACCATCCGGCCGCCGATCCGCCCTCTCCACGCATCACAAAAAACTGCCCACTCCACATCACATGAGGAAGAAGTACACCTCCCACGTTAGATCATCATGTCTAACTATCGAAGGCGCTTCTCCACCACATGAGGAGTCGGCAGCTTGCTTGCACACATGCACAACAGGATTAAGTTTAGGATCCTGATCCTACCATGACACGATTGGAGATTTCCACACTCTTGCGCTTACCAGTTGATCGATTCGATCGACTTCCTAAGCACTGACGCAGAATGGCGGAACTGCTCGCGCTCGGTCTCATTCAGCTCAACCTCGATAACTTCCTTGATCCCGTTACGATTCACGATCGCCGGTACTCCGATATAGAGGTCTGACTCACCATACTTATTCTCCAGTAGACAGGAGACAGGCAGGATACTGTTCTCGTTATCGAAGATCGCAGTCGTGATCCGAGTTAGACACAGTCCGATGCCATAATATGTAGCACCCTTGCGATCGATGATCTCGTACGCCGCATCACGGACATTCTTGAAGATCGTATCCAGCGCTTCTTTATCCTTCGGATTATTCCTACGTTCGAGCACCTTGCTGAGACTTTCGAAGCCGACTGACGACTGTGACCAGACAGGTAGCTCTGTATCGCCATGTTCTCCGATGATCGCCGCGTGAACATTCCTGGAGTCTACGCCCAGATATTCACCCAGCATATACCGGAACCGCGCGCTATCTAGCACTGTCCCGGAACCGATCACACGATGAGCAGGCAGGCCGCTTTCCTTGTACACGACATACGTCAGCACATCAACAGGATTCGTCGCGACCAAGATGATCCCGTCAAATCCAGTATCCATAATATTCTTCACGATCGTCTTGAACACTTGGACGTTCTTATCCAGTAGCTGTAGACGTGTCTCTCCTGGCTTCTGAGGCAGGCCTGCCGTGATGACGACGAGCTCAGCGTCCGCACATTCCTGATACGTTCCGCTACGCACTTTCGTATGAGCCGGGGCAAATGGAATCCCATGGTTCATGTCCATCGCCTCACCCTCTGCCTTCCGTTCATTCACATCGATTAACACTAGCTCTTCTGCAACTCCGCGATTCACCATCGAATAAGCATAGCTACATCCTACAGCACCAGTACCGATAATGATAACTTTATTCGTCTTATTACCCATTCCAAAATCCCCTTTGCGTGATATACATCACAACCATTATAGCGTATGCAGAGACGTTTTCCCATCATATTCTAAAAGGTCCAATTCCATATCATACCGCGTATAAAAGTTAGTGAAGAGGAGTGAGGAGCTGTCAGATATCGGTGGTGCGACCGAGTCGTATGCGCACATCATAAGTCTAGTAAGCCTGCATCTAAGGTAGCTATGGTACACTCGGAGATTATGCTCTTGCAAGCTGCGATCCATTACGACTGTCGCACCCAACGCATCACGTTCGTTCACGCAAGCCTGCGACCCACTATAGCTGTATCCAATATCGCTCGATCATCTTCCCGTTGAAGAATGTCTTATTTTCTAGCACTCCGCCATTGTTCAAGATCGTTTTCTGTGAGCCTAGGTTGTCCTCATCACATGTGATTAGTACTTTTGCCAGCCCTAATCTTCGCGCCTCTACTAGCGCCAAGGCAAGCATCTGAGTCGCATATCCCTTGCCACGCTCACTAGGCCGGATCCCGAATCCGATATGTCCGCCGATCTTCAGTAGATGTTCATTCAGATCATGCCGTATATTGACTGCGCCGATCGTTCTCGTCTCATCATGACTACTTACTAGCCAGAACGTAGAACTGTTGACAGTCTTCTTACCTTCCGTTACCTCTGTCTTCATCTGATACAGCGTCTGCAAGTACACTTCAAAATCGCTCATATCCATCCGCAATACAAATGGCACCATCTTCTCGCCAGTCTGCTCCCATTCGTGAATCATCTCGATAAACGCTTTTTCGTACTCAGCAGAAGGCTCTACAAGCTTAACCCCAATCTCTCGGGCTTGATGCTCTATGGCGTTCATCATACCCCAACTCCCTTCTAACATAACAGACATGATCAGCAGATGATATCTTGCAACGCTCACACTACGCGATTCTACTGCAAATATGCAGGAGATTACACCTCGCGACGCTCGCCCTACACGATTCTACTGCAAATATGCAGGAGATTACGCCTCGCAACGCTCGCACTACGCGATTCTACTGCAAAAATGCAGGAGATTACGCCTTGTGATGCTCGCCCTACGCGATTCTACTGCAAAAATGCAGGAGATTACACCTCGCGACGCTCGCGCTCCACAGATCCCTCTTATTAATACTTTCTCATCTCGTTCGATATCTCGATTAGATTCTCGTCTGGATCTCTGATGTATATAGATAGGATTGGGCCCATCGCCCCAGTCCTTTGCACGGGTCCATCTACGATCTGCACCCCTCTTGACATCAGATATTCTCGGTACTCCTCCACTGGCGTCTCCGTCAGGAAACAGAGATCTGCTGAGCCAGGCGTTGGGCTGTCAGCCTTCGGCTCATATTCGTTGCCCTTCTCATGCAAGTTAATCTTCTGTCGGCCGAACGATAGTGCTTTCCTTCCCTCGCCGAACGTCACTTCCTGCATCCCTAATAAACTGGTATAAAAATCGACCGTCCTTCCTACATCCTCTACCGTTAACACCAAATGATCTAATGAATGAACAGTATAGATCGTGACCACCTCCTATGATCTTCGCATGATCCGCGTCCCGTTAGCATATATGTTCGAAACTTCCATCATTTTACCATACGGTGCAAGAGACGAAAATGTCGGCTCTCACCACTTCAGCGACCGCGATTCCCGTCCGAGAGACGAATATGTCGGCTCTCACCGCTTCAGCGGCCGCGATTCCCGTCCGAGAGACGAATATGTCGGCTTCTCACCACTTCAGCGACCGCGATTCCCGTCCGAGAGACGAAAATGTCGGCTTCTCACCACTTCAGCGGCCGCGATTCCCGTCCGAGGGACGAAAATGTCGGCTCTCACCGCTGCCCGAGCGACCTCGGCTCTCACCCCTTCCGAAGGAAAGAACAAGTATAACGATTCTTTCACTGGATCAACCACTCCTAGGTATGGCTTACTATAAGTAGCCGCGGTAGTCTTGATGAAAGGAGCTGATCCAGTTGATCACAACAGTAGAGGTGGTCTCCGTATAGGAGACCCTGCACGCCGGAGGCCTTCGGGCCTCCTTTCTTAGCATACGATGGTACTTGATATACAAGCGGGCCTGACATATAATGGGCCTATCATCAGAAAGGACGTGATCCCGATGTTCAACATCAACACATATGCGATTGAGGTACTTGGCCCCAACTGAATATCGATGTATGGAGAACCGTCACTGACTGCGAATAACTGATATGGAGCAGAAGCGATCGAACACGTATAGTCGTGTTTATTCGCTATGCTGTGAGATCCCGCAGATCCGTTAGGGTTTGCGGGATTTTTGTGTCTTCTTCGAAGGACACGTTAGGTCTGACCATACATTGCTTATAGGAGGCGAGATAGATGAATGTAAACAGGCAGTCAAGATCGGAAACAACGACGCTATGGAGCAATCACCGACCAGCATGGTCCATAAAGGAGGAACCTCGCCATCGGATACAAGAACGGCAAAGAGGTGTTACCGGCCCGCCTACTCGAGCAGCTGCAACAGTACGTCTCTGGAGAGCTCATCTATATACCCAAAAAAGATGAACCACGCAAAGGTTGGGGTGAGGCGAACGGCGCCCGCAGAGCCATCCAAAGAAGAAACGATGAAATCGTGAGTAAATATCGCAAGGGAGTGACGATCCTCTCGCTCGCTAGTCACTATCATCTGTCAGAAGATAGCATTCGTAAGATCGTCCTATGCCGCAGGCAGCGGCCCTAATGACCGGGTCAACTAGCCACTACCGAAAAACTAAATATCTTCGCCTACACGATTTAGCGGGATTTTTTAAAGCGCGAGTCCTGGAAACGATGATTATCCACCCTGACTTGAGGTTGTTTTTTTTTATAATTATCCACAGCTCCTAATGGGGTCGCTCATGTCAGAACTGACTTGAAAACCTGTCATATAACAGATACTAAAGTCAGGATTAGAGCATCAAAAAAATATTAAAAAATTTTGGTTATAAAAAAGGAAAACCGTCCTCGATGTTGAATTCTTATTAAGGTAGTAAAAGACTACTTTCATCGAAACAAATTCAAAGGGGGATTTTTTCAAGATGAAGAAGATTCTAGTCATCTTATGCAGTATGCTCATCGTGTTCGTGGCAGCCTGCAGCAGCGGTAACAACGAGAATGGTAACAACAACTCCTCGAATGGGGAGAACGCGGTTACTGAGAATGGTAACAATGCAGCCAACCAGCCAGAACCTGTTGACGAGCCAGAGCCGACACCAGAACCGGAGCCAGTGGAAGAGCCAGCTCCTGAGTTGCCGCCAGCTCTGAGCACAAAGGCCTACAAGGGCACTCCTACTGTCGATGGTAAGATCGACGACGTATGGAACTCTGCCGCTGTGGTCGAAACTAACCAATGGGTGCAAGGAACAGAGGGAGCAACTGCAAAGTTCCGCACACTGTGGGATGACAACAACCTGTACGTACTCGCTGAAGTAACGGACAGCAACCTGTCGAAGGCTAGCGCAAACGCGCACGAACAAGATTCCGTTGAGATCTTCGTTGACCTGAACAACGGTAAGACTACTACTTACGAAGGAGACGATGCGCAATATCGCATCAACTTCGATAATGAAGTATCTACCAATCCAGGCACTGCATCGGAATTCCTGACTTCCGCAACAGCTACTGTAGACGGTGGTTATATCGTCGAAGCTGCGATCAAGTGGAACGGTGTCTTCCCAGTAGAAGGCTTCACGAAGATCGGCTTCGATGCACAAGTGAACAACGATGAAGACGGCGATGGCGTCCGTGATAGCGTCGCGATCTGGAACGACGTATCCGGCAACTCCTGGCAGAACACGCTTGGTTTCGGAGTACTCGAGATTGCTGGTGTCGCACCTAATAGCACGACTGCTGTGAAGGGTACACCTACAGTAGACGGTAAGATCGACGATGCTTGGAACTCTGCTAAGGTCATCTCGACTGATCAGTGGGTCCAAGGTACTGAAGGAGCAACAGCGAAGTTCCGCACGATGTGGGATGACGGTTTCTTGTACGTTCTTGCAGAAGTTACGGACAGCAACCTGTCCAAAGCTAGTGCAAACGCTCACGAGCAAGATTCTGTTGAGATCTTCGTTGACCTGAACAACGGTAAGACTTCAACCTACGAAGCAGACGACGGACAGTTCCGGATTAACTTCGATAACGAAGCAACCTTCAACCCAGCTGGCAAAGAAAGCCTCCTGACTTCCGCTACAGCAACTGTCAACGGTGGGTACATCGTTGAAGCTGCGATCGCTTGGGATGGTGTTACACCTGTATCCGGTCTGACGATCGGCTTCGATGCTCAAGTCAACAACGATGAAGACGGCGATGGCGTTCGTGATAGCGTTGCGATCTGGAACGACGTATCCGGCAACTCCTGGCAGAACATGGCTGGTCTTGGCGTTCTTACTCTGGAGTAATCCATCGTACTAACTTCTATCCATCATCATAGTCAAACACCCGTCCATATTGGGCGGGTGTTTTTCTTCTCGTTGTATGGAATCTATCCTACTATCTAGCGAACGACCATACAACGTTCGTCATTTTTCGTCATAAGATATTGTTGTTATTGCTCATATCAGACAACATAAGGTAGAATAAGATCATATCATGGGACCATATCCAAAACTATGACTCGGAATGAGGGAATTAATGATGAGAGCGATTACGGTCAGGAGATCCGAGCCTCTGCATGGCAGTGTGAAGATACCCGGCTCGAAGAACAGTTCACTGGCCCTTCTGGCAGCTGCTTGCTTAGCTGATGCGCCGATTACACTGCATGGTATCCCAGACATCGCTGATATCCGGATCATCCAAGAGCTGGCCTCAGACATCGGTCTGACCATCGAACGTGATGATTCAGGTATCTTGCACCTTGATCCTCGAAGCATCGACAGCGCCATCCTAGACCCTGTCAAGTCCTCTACTTTCAGAGCCGCGTATTATTTCGTTGGTTCACTATTAGCCAAGTTCGGCAAAGTATCCATAGGCTATCCTGGCGGGGACGACTTCGTCAGCCGACCGATGGATCAACATATTAAAGCATTCAAGATGCTAGGGGCAGCATTCACATTTTACGATGATTACTATACCGTTGAAGCAACTACACTGAGAGGTGCGACGATCTTCTTCGATGTGATCACGTGCGGTGCCACGATCAACGTGATGCTCGCTGCGACGCGTGCGACAGGGACGACTGTGCTCTTGAACGCCGCCCGTGATCCGGAGGTTACCGACACGGCGAACTTCCTGAATCAGATGGGAGCGAAGATCACAGGTGCCGGGACAGACACGATCCGCATCGAAGGCGTCCCCACGCTACACGGTTGTACATATACGGTCATACCGGATCGGCTCATCGCCGGTGCGTTCTTGATGGCTCCCGGCATAACCGGCGGATCCGTCACGGTACATGACGTCATCCCGAGCCATCTCGCTTCCTGTACAGCGAAGCTGCGTGAGATCGGACTCGAGATCGAGGAAGGCGACTATACGATGACGGCGCATGCGACGGGTCACTTGCGCGCGACGAGAGTTCGTACGGCGATGTATCCAGGCTTCGCTACGGATCTGCAGCAGCCTCTCACCGCCCTGCTGACACAAGCTGGTGGCAAGAGCATCATCGGCGAACGCATCTATCCAGCGAGATTCGCCCATGCCTACCAGCTGAACCGGATGGGGGCGAATATTAAGGTTCGATCAGGTGTTGCATCGATCGCCGGCAAGACTCCTCTGCAAGGGACGATCGTTCACGCCTCCGATGTCCGAGCAGGCATCAGCTTGATCCTAGCTGGCCTATGTGCCGAAGGAACGACGACGATCACCGGCGTGCAGCACATCGAGCGCGGCTATGAGGATGTGGTCGGCTCCTTCCGTGCTCTTGGCGCGAGTATCGATCTGACCCCGTTTGATACGTCAATTGCACTCGATAACGTGGAGCGATACATACAGAGCAAGTAATTGACACCATCTTCAGATGAGCATGGTTAACCAGAAAAGGCAGAGCGCAGAGACTGAAGCGCATGATAACTCGCCCGCGAGAACGCAGAGGAGAAGACCCGATATAGGCCTTCTCCTTAGCTTTTTCTTATGCTGATTGCATGACCACTCGGAGAACGGAGGATCACTACTAATTACTTCGCACACTAGGCCCGCCCAACAACATCCGTTATCCGATAATCTTGCGTATCTCTACATGCATGATCATGCTGGATCACATCCTAGGTGTCGTGACCCTCTGCGATCTTCTTACGCATCCGTACATGCATGATCCCCGCATCCTCGAACGGCTCCTGTGAGATCGTCACATAGCCGAGTCTGGTATAGAACGGCTCAGCTTGGCATTGACCATCCAAGATACAAGCATCGTAGCCTTGCACCTTCGCATGATGTTCAAGCTCCTGAACTAGCGCCTTACCGACGCCTTTACCCCGATAATCCGCCAGCACCGCAAGTCTTTGAAGCTTCGCCGTATGATCATCATACCGGATCAATCTGCCACAACCGGCGGGAATCCCGTCGTAACTAGCCATGACGTGGATCGCCGCATCCGGTGACGCATCATAGTGGTCGTATTCTAGATCTGGAGGAACACCCTGCTCCTCGATGAATACAACTTGCCGAATCTTCCTACATTCCGCGAGTTCAGAAGCGCTATCTACTGTTACCGTATCTATCATGATGTTGCCTCCGATATATTCGTCTTATAATTCCTCTGTCTTCATCGTAAAGCCTTCTATGACAGTATCCTCGTCGACTTCGATTAGTATACAGCGTCTCCCTCTGTAGTTCACTTGCTTCACGAATCTCAGATCTTCAGGGCTGATCGCGATCGTCGCGACCTTCGTGTTGATCTTGATTGACTTCGAGTTGAACTTAGGGATGACACTGCTCGCCTTCAGCTCGTAGTTCCGGTTATCTGTCACATCTAGGAAGGCACGCTCCACCTTCTCAGCATCAACATCCTCCACACCACTTGCCACGAGCACCCGTTCGACATCTTTCATATCTAATCGCGGTGGTTCCTCGTCCTCTGTCTCATCGATCATCGTCTTGATCTCTTCATATACATGGGCCAACGTTGAAGCATCGAGCTGGTCCCCCGCTACTTCTCGGACGATATCCTCGAACACGGCTTTATCTTGCTGCGCTGTCGCGGTCAGTTCCCCGTTCAACACTTGCTCGATGAACCGATGATCCGGCGTATTGGCCTTACCTGCTGCATACAGCACATGGTTCACATCTGCATATCCTTCGTTAAAGCAAGGGAACAAGAACCCCGCTTCCGGCGACGCCAGCTTGATGATCGGATCGGCAGCGACGTTATAACGAAACTCGCGGCTGACATAATCGAATACCAGGGACTTCTTCGGCTGCTCCGTCTTATTCACAGTGCAGAGGATATAACCGAGCGCATACACTTCATCATCGCCGCTTTCTTCCGTCTCCTCGTTGCTCTTCTTCGTCGGCTTGAAGTATTCACCTCGTATGAACGTGATCACAGTATCCTCTGAGAATGGGGAGTCTTGCAGCATCTTATCGACGAGTCGTAGCATCTGCTCCTTCCACTCATCCACGCGATTCGCCTGTAAGCCACTATGAAGGATAAGTCTCGTATGGTTGTTCTCTTCGCCCGATTCCTGCTCTAATCCCAGATCCGACTGAAACTTGAGCTCGAACAGCTTCTGATCGAATTGGCCGGCTAGCAGCTTCTTAAAGTTCCCGATGAACAGCTCCTGCTGGTCGCGTTCCAACATCGCGAACGGCTGGCATTCATGGTGATAGATATCGCTACTGTCCTTCGTTACATATACATTAAAAATATCAAAGATTCTCAACAGGTGATTGTCTAATTTGAACTGTCTACGTATAAGAGCTACATCTTTCTGATTCACTCGAACAGCATCTCCTAGTCTATATCATTTCTATTAGATCATTATATAGGAAAGAGTGCTCGTATGGTAAGTTCATTTGAAGACGATTATTGGATCAGCCATATTCTGTTCGGCCAGTCACCTACTCGGGAACTTCGCGCGGTTGCCATATTCTATTCGGCCAGTCACCGACTCGGGAACTTCGCGCGGTTGCCATATTCTGCTCGGCCAGTCACCGACTCGGGAACTCGTAGGTATCACTCACCCCTATGGGCGATCGCGCATAGCCTATAACTAACGATAACCCAAGGAGAGTGTTCGAACCTATGCAATTTTATTATGGTGATATGATGCCGCTGCGCATACTGGATGAAGGGGAGTTTTGGAAGCAGCAAGAGGCGGAGCATACGGAAGTGATCATCGCACTTGTCCCGAATCTAGAACCAGCATATGTCGATGCATTGAAAGCGTGGGAGCAAGCCTTGTCTCGTACTCAAGCAACATTCGTACAGTATATCGAGACAGCGGTACGAGGTGGCCAATACCTGCAACCACAGTTCTACCAACAAGTTCTTGGGCTTGTTCAGTTCGCACTGCAACAGAGTCAACAATTCATCGGGCTCTTAAACCAACTCGGCACGGAGAGTAAAGCAGTAAAGAGTAATCCGACTAACATCACTGTATTGAACCACATCCGCCGTGAATCCGAATACTTTATCGGCATCGCTCAAGCGTTGCTATATCATCAGTAGGTGTGGTGTTAATCGATCCGGCGTTTACTCGTTGGGAGCGGACTTACTCCGCTCTCAACCCTATCGGTCACTTACAGACGATCATCATGTAGAACACCGCACCGCACTGAGATGGAACATTCCTCTCGGATTCGATAACTATCCCGGCCCACCTGCGGCGCTATCCCCTTCACTCAGTTCGTACATGTATCCCGACCCACCTGCGGCATGATCCCCTTCACTCAGTCTCACGGCCTACTTGCGGCATGATCCCCTTCGCTCAGTACGCGTATGTATCCCGGCCCACTTGCGGCATGATCCCCTTCGCTCAGTCTCACGGCCATCCGCCTATCCAACAAACCAATCCCTACGGTCATATCATCACATTCTCTCACCATCTCAACTCCTAACGGCGCTATCCCGTTCACTCAGTTCGTGTATGTACCCCGGCCCACTTGCGGCATGATCCCCTTCGCTCAGTACGCGTATGTATCCCGGCCCACTTGCGGCATTATCCCCTTCGCTCAGTTCGCGTATGTATCCCGGCCCACTTGCGGCATTATCCCCTTCGCTCAGTTCGCGTATGTATCCCGACCAACCTGCGGCATTATCCCCTTCACTCAGTTCAACATGCTTCCAAGGTCATTCTTCGCAGAGAGATGAAGAAATTATACTATCACGCAACCAAATACGCCCTAAAAATCATTCAACTAACATCGATGAAGCAACTATGGGAAACTCATTATCCTTACAGCGTTACTCGCCTCCTGACCGAAGGGGATAATGACCATAGGGGACAACAGCACATAGAGCTTCCTGACTCATGGGGATAATGCACATAGGGGCAGCGATACACGGTATTCCTGACTCATGAAGAGAATGGCCATAGGGACAACAGCACACGGAGCTTCCTGACTCAAAGAGATAATGCCCATAGGGGACAACAGCACATAGGGCTTCCTGACTCAAAGGGATAATGCACATAGGGGCAGCGATACACGGTATTCCTGACTCATGGGGATAATGGTCGAAAGGTCGGGATACACGGTATTCCTGACTCATGGGGATAATGCACATAGGGGCATCAGCACACGGAGCTTCCTGACTCATGGGGATAATGCCCATAAGGGCGGCGATACACGAGAGGCTTCCTGACTTAAGGGGATAATGGCAGAAGGGGGCCGCAGCCCCCTACTACCCCTTCTTATCCTTCGTAACGTACGACGAAGTAATTCTTCTTACCACGACGCAGGACGATAAACTTGCCGTGTAGACGTTGATCCGCCGTAATGACAGCATCTATGTCGCTAACGCGCTCGCCGTTAACGTATACCGCACCGCTCTCGATGTCTTGGCGAGCTTGACGACGCGATGGCGCCGCCTTCGACTCCACGAGCAAGTCGATCAGCCCGCTCTCACTCTGTCCTCCCGTCACGACCGTAGTCGGGACATCATGCAGCGCTTCGACCAGCTCCTCCTCGCTCAACTGGGCGACATCGCCGGAGAACAGCGCCTTCGTAATATTCTCTGCGCTAACCACCGCTTCTTCGCCGTGGACGAGTCGCGTCACCTCGCGAGCGAGCTCTCGCTGTGCAGCGCGCTTCTCAGGTGCCTGCTGCAGCTCAGTCTCTAGCTCCGCGATCCGTTCGCGACTCAAGAATGTGAAGTACTTCAGGAACTTGATGACATCTGCATCGTCGGTATTGATCCAGAACTGATAGAACTGGTACGCGGATGTCTTGTTACGATCGAGCCATACTGCACCTGATTCGGACTTACCGAACTTCTTGCCGTCACTCTTCGTGACGAGTGGCAACGTCATACCGAATGCTTCCCCGCCACCCATCTTGCCGATCAGATCGAGACCTGCTGTTATATTGCCCCACTGATCACTACCGCCCACCTGCAGCGTGACGCCGTGATCTTCATGCAATCTATAGAAGTCGTACGACTGGAGGATCATGTAGCTGAATTCTGTGAATGAGATTCCGTTCTCCAGCCGTGAGTTGACGGAGTCCTTCGCAAGCATATAGTTGATCGTGAAGTTCTTACCGATATCCCGCAGGAAGGTGATCACATCGAGCGGTGCGATCCAGTCATAGTTACTGACGATCTTCGCCGGATTATCCTTCCGTTCGAAATCTAGGAAGCGCGACAGCTGCCCCCTCAGACTCTCCGTATACTGGGCGACGGTGTCTGTCGTGTTCAGGGTACGCTCTGTCGATCGACCACTTGGGTCACCGATCAATCCTGTCCCACCACCGACAAGCGCTACGACGTGATGTCCCGCTTCTTGGAAACGGCGCAAGAGCAGTACTGGCAGCAGATGCCCGATATGCAGGCTATCCGCGGTCGGATCATAGCCGCAGTATAGTGTGATCGGTTCTTCGCGAAGCTTCTTATCTAGCCCTTCTCGATCTGTCACTTGATAGATCAGACCTCGGTATTCCAGTTCCTCCAAGAAATCTCGCATAGTCGAATTCGCTTGGTTGCTGATTGTCATCTCGTTTTTCCTCCTTAGTATATCGCTCTTGAGTAACATAAAAACGCCCCTGTCATCAGACAGGGACGATTGCTCGCGGTACCACCCTCATTGAACATGCACAGCTTGCGGGCATGCTCCACTTCACTGCCGGTTATCGGCCGACTGCCGTCCCGTCCTTCTGCGCGTATGCAGTGCAGTTTCGGATCGGGATGCTCCAGGACGTAATTCACACTCGACATGCGTGCTAGCTCTCACCAACCGCTAGCTCTCTGAGACGCCTTGAACGAACGCTACTGGTTCCCTTCTTCGCTTCCTATTTATTTTCATTTGCCATACTGTACAACACTGCCGACCCTCTTGTCAACATCGAACGATTCTCGCCTAGGAACCCCCCGAATATGCTCATATATGGAAGCGGTTGTTGATCTGGCTTACTGTGGGAGTCTGTCACTTCTCACAGATACAGACAAGCTCCTCTCGCGATGACATATGCGGGTGAGGATCACTATAGATGTCATCGAGCCGAATATGCACGAGAGCACTGTACACGATGCTTGGTTGGCAGTGGCTACTTAGATCGCTATCGCCGATCTCTAGTCTATTTATACAGCCCGTATGTCTTGTTGACCTCCTGAACATAGATGATACCCTTCCCGGGCTCATCAATATCTAGATCTGTTCGGATCTTTTCGACGATGCCCTCCGTCTTGTCACCCTCCGATAGGATGAGGACCATCTCTTTCTCAGGGACGATATCCATCGCGAACACCTTGCTCGTCTCATGGATACCTGCACCTCTCGCATTAATGATCGTACCGCCTCTGGAACCGGCCTTTGTCGCGGCATCGATCACATCTTCCGCTTTCCCTCTATCCACTATTACGGTAATCGCATGATACATCGGCTGATCCCCTTCCGTACCTTCTACTGATTTTTCACTGCTATACTTTCTGGAGCCGACTACACTCGAGATGGATGTCGTGAACGCAATCCCATGATTCGGCTTATCGAACCTGAATTCATGATCAAGTATCTGGACTAGATGCTCGACTGCTTGCTTGTTCGAGATCATGAGTACAACTTCTTTCCTAATATCGGAGAGACCGAGGATGTCGAGAAGACGGTTGTTCACAGTCCCTCTCGCAAGACAGATCGTTCCACCGTCGAATCCACATTGTTGTTTCGCTATCTGTAGAACCTTACCACCCTGACCGAAGTTCACGATGATACTTAATAGCTCAATATTCTCTAACTCGATATGGTCTGTCATCTTGTTCCGTCCCTCCTTTTTCAGACTTTAGTTTAAACACAAGCCCCATAATCTGCAAGGCAATGATCGGTGTCATGGCCACTAGCGCGATAATCCCGAACCCGTCTACGAGTACGTCTGCTCCATCGATCGACTCGGCCGCACCTTGAGCGAATGCTAGGATGAAGGTAGCGGTCATCGGTCCAGATGCTACGCCGCCGGCATCGAACGCGATCCCGACGAAGAGCTTCGGAACGACATACATGAGCAAGACAGAGATGAGATACCCAGGTAATAGATAATGCCATAGTTCAACTTCCGGTACGATGATCCGCACGATCGAAAGCGCAACGGCAGCACCTACCCCGATCGATAGAGATAGTAGTACCGCTCTTCGGCTGACATAACCGCTCGTTACGTCTTCGATCTGGCGGGTCAATACATATACAGCTGGTTCCGCGAGAATAACGACTAGACCGAGAATAAGTGCGACTATGATAATATATGCCTTCGAATCCAAGGCGGCCAATGTGTAACCTACTAACGTCCCAGCATCCATGAATCCCGCATTAACCCCTACTAGGAAAAGAACTAGGCCGATAAAGGTTAAGATGACACCGGTGAGATTCCTGCGGAACAGCCTCTTGGACAGCTTGAAGGTAATCTTGTTAAAGATAAGGAAGATGAGTACGATCGGTAACAGCGCTAGTACGATCTCACCTGCGATGATCGGCAGCTTAACGATGAACGGGTACATCACGGAGCCAGCATACGCTTCATGGTGCTCGAGGCTACCCGATATCTCATCTTGACCTGTCACGATGCTCATGATCATCACTGCGATGATCGCACCTGCCGATACGACCGCGACTAGCCCGAAGCTGTCCTTCTCCGAGGCTTTGCTATCCTTCTTCAGTGCGGAGACACCGAGCGCGAGTGCTAGCATGAACGGCACTGTCAACGCCCCGGTCGTTGCACCGGATGAATCGAAGGAGATCGCAAGAAACTCCGGTGATGTGAAGATCGCGAGTCCGAAGATGATCAGATATAGTATCGTAAGTAATCGATAGAGTGGGATGTTGTATACGATCCTTGAGAGACCTACCGCGAGTAGTACGGCGATCCCGATCGATACGACGACGACGATCCCCATCTTCGTGATACTACCAGAGGACACTAGCTCGATCTGACCGGCTAAGATATGCAGATCAGGCTCTGCGATCGATATGAAGAAGCCCAGCGTGAGGCCTGCTATGATCACGATCCAGATCTTGTTGGACTTCGTGATGGCCGAACCCATCAATGTACCGATCGGCGTGATACCGATATCCACTCCTAGTAGGAAGATGGATAGTCCGATGACGATGAAGATAGCACCGATCAGGAAGCGATATAGGACGATGGGATCAAGAGGCGCTAAGGTAAAATGTAAGATAACCACGATGAGTGTGACTGGTAGTACGGCGTAAAGAACCTCTTTTAGTTTATCTACTAATACATGCAATGTTCATCATCCCCTTCTATGTTGCCAGATATACTTTATTGTAATGGATGACCTGCGCATTATGCTATTCATTTTGTACACCCATCGTTATTTTTCTTAGACAGCTCATCGCAGTGGTCACGTCATCTTATCAAGACATCGCACACATGCTTCTGGTATCTTGAGCGGGACGTTATCATAGAGCTCTGGAACGTGTTCGTCGATGAATATTATACCGTCGCAGTGATGGCAGACCGTGACGATCGGCTTATCTCCACGTGGTAGTAATGTTACCACTCTCTGTTTTACTAGGTCGTTCCAAGAAGCACCATCCATCGACTCACGCCTTTCTAACGCATGAATGACATGATTGATCTCCACGCGTACTTTTCGATAATCGATCGGTTCCCATAGCCTTAATAACGGGATGTAGCTGCTATCCCCTGAACGCAATACTTTATATAGCAGCAATAAAATCATCCCGCGATTCCGATCCTTCAGATATTCCATACTGACAGGTGTGATATCGTTCGCTAACCATTCATCCCATTCTCTTAATAATTCCTCCGCCATTCTTTCCCTCTCGATAAACCATCCTAACGGCGTGAACACAATAACTGGATTCTTCCAATTCAGCTCCGTATCTAGCAACCCGGTATTGATCATGAGATCGATCTTATCGGTGATCTGCTCCAACGTATACGAGCGTAATGCACCATAAGCTGGGCACTGATCGAGACCTAGCTCTATCACCTTCTTATCCTTCGAGCCCTTGAGGATCTTACTTAGTAGTGAGCGACCTCCCCTACCTATGATCTCATCGGCCGCTCTCAGGATCGCCAACATCTCCTCCTGGGGAGGAGGTACGAGTCGTGTCACTTTTCTGCGCATCTATCTTCACTTCCTTTCGGTATGATGTCGCATACTTCCGCTCGATATGGGGGTTTCCCGTCTTGGAAAAGCGCAGTGTTCGACCTCGACCCTTTCCCCACTGCTTGTATTCATACACATGCTCTTTCAAACCCATATCTCTCGCCGTTTTCCGCATGGTGTCTAGGATGAATTCCAACTGTGATAGGTTTCCTGCGGTTACTTTTTCTAAATATGGTAGTCTGCCAAACCGCCATTCCTCAGTCAATTTTGGCGTAAGCTTGTCTAACTTAAGAAGGATGTCCAGCGGGCTAGCGTATCCCTTCTCATAAACGAGAACATGGACATAATGTGCAACTTGCTTCGTCAGCTCTTGTCTATTCATGCTTCATGTTCTCTCTCCCATCTCATCTTATACTCGGCTTCTCCTGTATCCGCGTTCATGGATTGTTGGATGATCGTAAAGCCGTGTTTCTTATAGAAGCTTACCGCCTGCACATTCTTCGCATATACATGCAGCTCCAGCCGAGGACACTCTTCCTTGCATACACCGATCAGCCTGCTGCCGATTCCGTTCGAGCGCGCCTCCCTGGTGACGAATAGGCCAGCGATGTAAGATCGATCGATGATTCCTATGAATCCCTGCACATCATGTTCATCCTCATAGATGTAGACAGTTGCTTCTGGAAGAGCCTGTTTCACTACTTCATAGTTTGTATCCCAATACTGTCTCGGAATAAAGTCATGCGCGGACACATTCGATTCCAACCATATGTTCATCACTCGATCAATCTGAGAAAGTTCCAATTTTTTGATCATCTGCATAAGCTCCTATTTGCGAATTCGATAGATTCTTACCCCAGTGTTCTTATTGTAAACGATATCTAAGGGGCTGTGGTCATCTATTTCGTCGTAAAGGCCGAAGATATAACCTCACCTATATCCATAGTTAGATTCCAGATGAGCGGATCCTTGCTAGAATGATGTCGCACATGAAGGAAAGGGGGAGCGCTTCAGAACCTTCATATGACAATGACACAAGAGGAGAGTTGAATATCGTGAGAAAGCTTTACACACTGCTGTTCATGGTCTTGCTCTGCTGTCTGTTCGTGGTTCCTGCTGCGGCATCAACCTCGCACATGACGATCAGCATCGAGATCGACGGCAAAACATTCGAGGCGAAAGCCTATGTCATCAACAACCGGACGATGGTGCCACTCCGTGCCATCTTCGAGAAGCTGGAGGCTGAAGTAACTTGGCATCAAGAGACACAGTCGATCACAGCTGTCAAAGGCGACACGAAGATCATGCTGAGACTGAACAGCACCGAAGCGCAGATCAACGATCAGACGACCGTGCTGGACGTGCCGCCCGTCGTGATCGAGCAATCGACGTTCGTGCCACTTCGCTTCGTATCTGAAGCACTAGGTGCGGAGGTGTCGTATGATGCGCAACGCAAGGTGGCGATCGTCAATACGACGCCGGCCGACTGCGAAAGCGGTCAAGTGCACAGCGGGACGATCGATCCCACAGGGGAGACGTGGAAGGCTTGCGGTAGTCCGCACTTCGTGAGAGGAGACTTCTATATCGAAGGTTTGGAGAGCCCTGTCCTCACCATAGAGGAAGGTGCGATCGTACGCTTCGAGTCCGGTGCCTCCCTGATCGTCGGCGAATCTGCACCTGGCGGTCTCATCATCGAAGGTACTACGGATAAGCCGGTTGTCCTAACAGCTGACAGCTCCAGTCCGCGCGCAGGATTCTGGCAAGGCGTCCGCTTCTACGAGCTCACACTACGTGACAAGGCCATCATCAATGGTGCTAGCATCGAATACGCGGGGGCCGAGGATCAAGGAGCACTCTATGTCCACAGCTCAGCAGATCAGCTCGAAGTGACCGTCAGCGATACGGCGCTATCGAATAGCTTCTATGCTGGCATCCAGCTCACGGACAATACCCGCTTCTCAGAGGACAGTGGCAACATAACGATATCCGGCACCGTGTCCAGCAGATATGGCGGGGGCTTCCCGATCATCACGGACCTTACGGGCAGCGACGAGCTTCCTGATGGTAGATACGCAGACAATGAATTTGGCGCGATACGCATAACAGGGATCAACACGTACGATATCTTGTCCAGATCGACAACTTGGCGCAATCTCGGCGTCCCATACGATATCGACATCATGGTGACGGTCGAAGGTGCTCAGACTCCGAAGCTCACGATCGAGCCAGGTGTGACGACGATCTGGGCTCCTGACACATCACTTGCGATCGCGGAAACGAACAAAGGAGCACTGCATGCTGTTGGTACGCCTCAGCAGCCGATCGTCTTCACGAGCTCGATGGAACGAAGCGGCGGTTGGACAGGAATCATGCTCGGAAGTCTGGCCATCAGCGAGAATATCCAGCTGCAGCATGCTGTGTTGGAAGACGCGATCTATGGTGTGTATCTATACGATGACCTAGGACCCGTGATCCGTGATACTGTGTTCCGCAACCATGAGATCTATGCCATCTATATGCCGAACTACGAAGAAGGTCAGACGGACTACACGACTGGGCTAGGCAACACGTTCGAGCATAACGGCGCCGACCAGAACATTCAAGAATGAGAGGAGTTTTATCATGAGTTTTAGTTATACCATACGTCAACCGATGTATCGTGTATTCATCCTATCCCTTATCTTCTGCTTGATTACCCTAGTAGCAATTCCCGGTCTCACCACATCTGCGATCGCCGACGAAGCTGCCGAGGACACGACGCCTCCGGCAGCCGTGCAGGACTTACAAGCGACTGTAGATAAATACGCCATTCATGTAACATGGACGGAACCAGCTGACGCAGACTTCTCGCATGTCGAGCTGTCGCTCAAGCATCCGCCGTTCCCGAGCTATGACCCAGCCGTCGAACAGCTCAAAGGGGACGCTTCCCATACGTTCACCGCTCACGGCAGCGGGTTCCATCAGCTGCGAGCCATCGCCTACGACACTGCCGGTAACGCTTCTGAAGTCGAATATATCACCGTTCTGGTCAAGCGAGACGGTCCTCCTCCTGTTCGCAGCTTACGAGCTCAGACCGAGAAGACGATATCTACTGGGAAATTGAGCTGGTTTGAACCGTTTGACGACGAGTACGATCATTTCCGCATCTCCTTCAAGAGACAAGGTGGCGAATATGATCCAGACAAGTATACGATCGTATCGAAGTCAGCTATGGAATCCTATGATTTCGGCCTACCAAGTGGCGTATTCGTAGCAAAGGTCGTCACCGTGGACCCGAACGGAGCCGAATCAGAGCCAGTCGAGACCGTCATTGATATGACTGGAGCTCAGTATAAGCTTCTCATAAAGCCGGATCAGAAGGAGATCGATCGGAATACGAATGCGTTCACGATTAGCGGTCATGCCACACATCATCACTTCACTCACATCGTCTTCGAGATGCGCGAACCAGGTGGAGGGATCGTTGATCGTCAGTATATAACGGAATGGGGAGAGGATGGTCGCTTCAGCAAGAGATTCATCCTGGAAGAAGGCGATGAGACCGACTATCACATCATCATCACCTATTACGATCCGGAGCTTGGAAGATACTCCTATGGCTGGGTTAGTGTCGTTAACGTCTACTTCAAGCCCGAGCTACCAACTCTACCGGAGCAACTTACAACTACTGCAGAAGGCAGCGACATCCTAGTCGATTGGGATCTACCAGAAGCGCCGAACTATACCTATCTCGAATTAAAGCTCATGAGCGATGGTGCCGAGGTGGATACGGTTCAAGTAGGTAGCGTGTATAACCATCATCGTTTCGGTGGGCTCCCTACCGGAGCATACACGGTGCAAGTCACTGCAGTGAATGATGAAGGCCGCTCGCCTGAGCCTTATATGTCTGAAGTACTCACGATCCACGGTGCGAGGCCGTTACCAGTTCCCGTGCTCATCGGACCCTCCACGATATACACAGACTCCGGCATTCTCATCGTCGATGGTAGAGCAGAAAGCTGTGTAAGCTGTGATGTCTACGTCTCGATCTATGACGAGGGAGGCCAGCTGCTAGAAGAGATCAAGGCGATGAATTGGTCGCTGGACGATCATACGTTCAGCGTTCGATCGGAAGTTGATCGACCGGATGGCACATACCGAGTGAAGGCGAATGTTCGTACGACGGAGGCCTTCGGGGCTTATTCGAATGAGATCACTTATGTCGTACTGAAGCCTATTCCTCCGGAGCCCGAGCCGCAGCCTGAACCGAATCCAACACCGGAACCCGAGCCGCAGCCTGAGCCAGCTCCAAGTCCTGCTAGTCCACCGGCGTCACCTAGCGAGGACCCTGTGATCGCACCGGAACCTGACGTGAATGAACGACGATTGTACCTCTCGCTGGATGCTGTGACACATTCCGTGTTCGAAGACCATATCCGCCTCGGGATCGGCGCATCCGACACTGAGCCAGGGACATCGCTTGTGGTATGGCGTCATCTACTAGCTAGTCTGAAGATGCCAGCTCGCTATACCGCAGTCTCTGACGGCTATACGATATCGGGAAGCAAGCGCGCCCCTTATCCGATGCAGCTGACGCTTCGCTACCCGGAAGAAACACAACACGGAGTCGATCCTGCGAAGCTCGGCATCTATCGTCGTACGGACATGAACGATCAAGCATGGGTATATATGGGCGGCGTAGTAGATTCGGCGAACCACACGATCACGACATCGATTCATCAGCCCGGTACCTACGCGGTCCTGCAGCACGATCTGACATTCCTGGATCTCGCCGGACATTGGTCACGTCCGGAAATAGATCTCTTAGCTTCCCGGCATCTTGTACATGGCACAGGTGGGCAATATTTCGAGCCCGAACGGCAGATCAGTCGCGCTGAGGTCGTGAAGCTGCTCGTCGAAGCGATCGCAAGCGCGAGCAACAGCTCCGGGCTGTCCTATCTCGACGAAGCTGTCTTCTCCGACGTTCCTCCTAACACCTGGTATTACGAATATGTAAATCAAGCTGTGTCGATGGGTATGATCCTACGTGATGGGACGGCATTCGGTCCGCATGAACCTATAACACGCGAGGAACTGGCCCTCATGATCTATCGTACTGCCGCGACTCTAGATCCTAGCATCGACCACTCCGGTACGCATGGCAAGTTATCACAGATGGAGGATGCTGCGGACATCTCGGACTGGGCCCGCGAAGCTTTCGAGTATGCATGGCATAGTGGAATCATGCAAGGTACGACGCAAGGCAAGCTGCTCCCGCAAGCTACGACGACAAGAGCACAGGCAGCAGCGATCGTCCTTCGAGCGATGAAGCGGTGGGGTCTGATCGAGAGGTCCCAGGCCGCTGAACCACGCACCGTTGACGTGACGATCTACGATGCGATAGGTAAGTATGCCGGCTGGGCGTTGCTAACAGAGCAGCATGATGGCGTGCGACTCCAGCTAGAGGTGAGTGGCCTAACACCTGGTAAGCACGGCTTCCACATCCACGCAGAGGCGTTCGATTGGCTTGATTTTGCTACCGCTGGCGGACATTTCAACCCAGATAGTAGGCAGCACGGGCATGACAACCCGCTCGGCAGCCACCTAGGCGATATGCCGAATCTCGTCGCGGATCGAGAAGGTCATGCTGCTGTCGATCTCGTCATCAGAGGCGCAACTCTGGCACATGATGACAGCCATTCACTCATCGGCAGATCCATCATCATCCACGGAGCTGAGGACGATCTCGTCTCCGATCCAGCCGGTAATGCCGGCCCTCGCGTCGCAGGTGGCCGCATCATCGATTAACCCTGCTTCATCAGTAGCTGTGTTCAGGATGTTGATGCTTCTACAGCGTCACCCTCAACATCACGGAACACAGCTCTTCACTCTAATCTAATATAGGTGGGATGTATCAATGAATGTATGGAAAATATTCATCGCATGGATCGGCACAGTTGGCGGCGTACTATGGGCACTCAAGATCCTGTATGATGCCATGGTACTCGAACGACAGCTTCATGAAGCAGCGCCGCCCAGTGATTTGACCGATTATACCGAATTTCTCATTCCTCTTATGTGCATAAGCTCGACAGTACTCATCTTCCAGCGATATCGATCACAAGCAGGCATCGCACCATATCTGCTAGCACTTGGTCTCCTCTTGACTTCAGGCTTCCATGCTGCTGAGGCATTCCTGACCGATTCGAACATACCGTTCGGGCTATTGTTCTTCCTGTTCGGCAGCATCCTAGTGCTGATCGGATCGATCTTACTCCTGCTGCGGCTGCGTCAGTCCGACGAAGCTTCGAGCTGGCTCAAGCGATCTGTGTTCGCACTATGTGTATCCATGTTCATCTTCTGCTTGACCCCATTCGTAGCAGGCTGGTTGACCTACGAGATCGAGAAGGTAGTGACTCTTACGGCGATGGTCTTGACAGGGCTTAGCTGGGGCAGCATCGGCGGGGCATTAGCGATAGAGGAAACGAACGTGCGGGATCGGGGATTCGTCATCGGAAGCTGAAGTTGGCTGTTCACATGATCCTAGACGAACAAGGGCTGAACGTCCGGCTTGGGTGCCGTTTCGTTCAGCCCTTATCTAATCTCATCGCTTATGACCGTCATGATCTCTACTTCATGTCCACGCCTTATGATAGCAAACCCTCCAGCTTCACCTGATACAGATATTCTAGCTGCTTCTCCATGACCCTCCCTGGAACGAGCGGGAACAATGAATCTCGAACGGCGACAGGGATCCGACTCTCCATCTGAGCGACCATCCCGACTCGGTTCGACCTCAGCGTGATGCTGCGCGTGCGGCGAATTCGCTCCTTCTCGTATCTACTCAAAGCTTCATCGATCTGCTCTCGGTGTCTTCCCTTCAGATGACCCGCCAATATGACGGCGTCCTCGATCGCTTGACCGGCCCCCTGCCCCATATTGGGCGTCATCGCATGGGCGGCATCACCTAGCAGCACGGTCCTTCCAAACGCATATCGGCGAATCGGAGGCAGGTAGTAGATGTCGTGATGTAGCAGCTGCTCATCCGATGTATGCTGTATGATCTGGGTTATCGGAGCATGATAGTCTTGGAATCTTCCTGCTAGATCTTGTGTCGTATACGCTGCGAATCTCGGGTCACGAGCGGCAGCGTTCATACATGCGAACCAGTATATGTGTTGATCCGCAAGCGGCACGATGCCAAACCTCCCCTTGCGTCCCCAGGTCTCGATGAACACGTTCGGATCGTAATCGATCTGTTCGGGATCTGCCTGTATCACGGCTCGCCAACAGGTGTATCCCGCATATCGCGGCTGAGCACTAGGTAACAGCGCTGTGCGGATCGTCGAGTGAATGCCATCAGCAGCGATCAGTAGACCGCCTTCCTCTGTCGACCCGTCCTCGAACGTTACCGTTATCCCTGCATGATGTTGCTCGAAGCTTCGACACGTTCTTCCCGTGTGGATGGTCTGATCCGGTAAAGCGTCCATCAATACCTGCAACAGCCTTCCTCGGTCGATCGTGACGTTATCCGGCCCGTACTTGCGGCTGACCGCGCTTGTTTCTGTACGTTGCAAGAGCTTCCCCGTATGCGTGAGGATACGAAGCTCATCTAGTCTTCTCCCCGCCTGCAGGACTTGGTCTCCTCCCCCTAGCTCTTGCAGTGCCCGCACAGCATTGGCCCCGATACCTAGACCCGCCCCTAGAAATCTTACGCTCGGCTTGCTCTCATATACCTTCGCATCGATCCCGACCTTATGCAGCGCGATCGCAGCGCTCAAGCCTCCGATACCTGCACCGATGATGATCACTTTCATCTTAGATTCACCGCTTTCTGATAGATGATCTCCAGCCAGTCTCGCCGCTGTTCCAGTGTCGTTCGCTTCAGCCCGGGCATATAGTCACGTCGTATCTTACGCAGCCCGCAGTACCAGAAGATCGAATATTTGATGCTCAGCCACCCTGGATCAAGCCAAGCAACGAGCTTCGGCGCATCTAATGTATAGATACACCATACGGATCTGCCGCTCAGCAGTCCAGTAGGTAGCAGCTTGTTCGGACTTCTTCCCTTATACGTATAAGCCAATCCAGAGACGAACGTCCGCTCGATAAAACCGCGCATCATCGCCGGCATACTATGCCACCATATCGGATAGACGAAGATCAGCTGGTCGGCCTCTACGAGCAATCGCCGGTAGCGCTCCGTGTATGCATCATGGATCAGATCCCGGCGACGTCGCGTCGAATCGATGACCAGTACTGGGTCGAATGCCTCCTGATAGAGATCGATCGTCTGTATGTCGTGTCGCGCCTCAGTCAACCCCCTCTGAAGCTGCTCTAGCACAGCATGTGTGAAGCTCTCTGGATTCGGATGGGCATAGATGACGAGCACCTTCATCGCGTTCACTCTCCTCCCGTAAGAGACATGATCGTCAAGCTCCACCCGTGTGGATGCGCTCGCGCCCTTCCTCCGTCAAGCTACCTTCCATCACGACAGAGAACACCTTAGGGAACACCTCTGCGTATGTGAAAGACAGCTCGCTAAGCACCTCCGGGTGCTCCAGATACTGGATCGCTTGAAGTAGCACACCCGAGATGATCACCGGAGGGATATCCGAACGGATCACCCCGTCCTTCACTCCCTGCTCGAACAACTGTACCAGTGTCCCCGTGATCATCCTCTTCCGACCTTCCTCGAGATGCGTATAAGCTTCCGGTACCGCTCGGCGAATATCCTCGACCACAGACACCTGCAACTGGCTGAAGCGCCTTCGAACCGCCACGAGGAACAACTGTACCTTCTCTGTAATATCCGTCTTCTCATCTTCCATGATACCGATAACTTCCTGCTCAAATACACGATAAAAATCATCAATAACGGCAAACAGCAATTCTTCCTTACTAGCGAAATATTTATAGAACGTCGACTTACTCATCTTCAGATCGTAGGCGAACTGTGCCGTTGACACGTTCGAATATCCAACCGTCGCAAACTGCTGCTGAGCATAATCTAAGATCCGTCTTCGCATCTTGTCACTTCTGTCCACTGGAGCGCCTCCTCATGATATGTCTTATACCGTGTTCGCTAGCATGATCTAGACGAGATGGCTTGCTTTCTGCATCGCTTGCATGCGATTCTTCACTCCAAGCTTACTATAGATCCGGTTGAGGTGCAGCTTAACAGTTCCTACGGTCAGGACGAGCTGCTCCGCGATCTCCTTGTTGGTTAATCCCGCACAGACCGCCCTCAACACTTCGATCTCCCTAACTGTCAGCTCATACTCGGATGCGCACTTATGGACGATGCCCTCACGTGTCTCAGCTTCTTGCTCGGAGTATGCAGGTTGAGTCAACACCAGGAGCCTGTGCACATATGTCATAGAGACGCCTTGTTGAATATCTGGGATATAATTCTTCTTACGCATGATCACGTACTTCTCTAATAGATAAAATGACACCTCATGCAAACTGATCAACGTGCGAACATACCCCTCTTCCTCCCCTATGGCAAGCGCTTGGTGAAGATGAATCATCGATTCATACGCTTGATTCAACCCATCGTGAATGACCGCCATGAGCAGATGGCTCTCGAGCAAAGTCATGATGAGACCCTTCCTACTGGCTGCACCTCGCATCCGTTCTGCCCAGTTCAGCGCATCGTCGTAATCTCTTCTCGCGATCAGGATGCGGATCAGCGTCGCAATCTCATACGACTGATGGATCGCGGCATCTTCATCCTTGCTAATATTGCTCTGTTGCACCCATGTGTTAGCAGCATCAAGTCGACCCGTATCTAGCATAACTCTCGCGAAGCAAGCCTGCAGGAGATCATACCAGTGGGACTGATCGTCGCCATCCTGCTGCAGCTTCTCCATAGCCGCTTCGATCACTTCGCACTGACGCCGCGGCTGACCCCACGCTTGATACACCTGAGCCTTGACGATGACAGCCGGGACATAGGCACCGATGTTGCCATGCACGGCAGCCGACATCATCGCTTGATCTGCGTACCACAGCGCCTGATCTAGCTTATTCTGCTCATAGTAGACTTCGCTCAGCGCCGTATGCGGATAAGCAACATAATGCCACTTCTGTAGATGATGCTTCTGAACGAACCGATCATATAGCTCGAGGAACGATTCGGCTCGTCTAAGCCTTCCATCAAATCCGTAAAATCCACGAATCAACGGAACACAGCCTTCGTCCAGGTGTACGACATTCTTGATCAGATCTTGCACGATCTCTTCCCCGGGGACTGAATCTCGCTCATATACTTCTTCGATTCGTTGGTAGATCGTATCATAGTCTCTCTGGATCCAAGCTAGGAAGGACATGCTGATGTATACTTCCTCCTGTAATCGCAGCTTCGCCAGCGAATCCGGGTCACTGCCCAAGCGATCCGCCTCGATCCTCAGCCTCTCGATCATTTCGCCGGCATAGTCGAATCTTCCCATGAGCAGTTCCGCATACACCCTTATGATGAGAAGTCCCGCTTGCTCTGTAATAGACTGAGGCATGCGATCAAACCAACCGTTCATCGTAGACAGTTGCCGCTTCTTGAACAGGATGGATGAATGTTCTTGGATCAACTCGGCTGCTTTCTCATATCGACCAGCCATCAGACCGTGTTCGATCGCTTCTTCGATGTAACCATGTGCTTCGAACCAAGCACTCGCTCTCTGGTGCAGGAGTCGGATGTCATCCCCCGTCTCATGCTCTGAACGGCTGCGCAGGAAGTCTAAGAACAGATGGTGATAGCGATACCACGAGCCTTCGTGATCCAGCCTGATGAGAAAGATATTCGCTTGCTCGATCTGCTCTAGTAGTCTTCTCTCTGCAGATATACCCGTTACCGTCGCGCATAGCTCTACATTCATCTTCTCGAGGATCGAGGTCTGGAAGAGGAATCTGCGAATCTCGATAGGAAGATGACGGATCACATCCTCCATCAAGTAATCGACGACGTAGCGATTATGCCCGGAGAAGCGAGATAACGTATGGGATAGGTCTCCTGCGTGTGAGATGGCGGCGAGTTGAATGCCCGCGATCCACCCTTCGGATCTAGCCGCCAGTAACGCGAGTTGGTCCACTGTTAGTAGCGTCTTCATCTGGAGCTGCCAGAAGCTTGCGATCTCCTGCAAATTAAACTTCAGATCGGACAGATCGATCTCACTAAGCTGCCCTTTGGCACGCAGGCCACCGATCGTTAGCGGCGGATTCGTTCGACTGATGATGCATAGATGCACATGGCTCGGCATCCGATCGATGAAGAATTGCACGGATTGATGAACTTCTTCCGATTCGATCACATGATAGTCATCCCATACGAGGATGATCCGCTCCTCGAGCATGCATAGATCGTTGATGAACAGTGTGAGCACATGCTCTATCGAGACAGAGATCATCGATCGTAAGAGCGACAACGCTTTATGGCCGATGCCGGGATAATGTTGATCTAACGAATAGATGACATAGTGCCAGAAGCGTCCCAGATCATTCTCCCCACGATCCAGTGACAGCCAGCCTGCCTTCAACTGAACTGGTTGGCTACGCAGCCACTCGCTCACGAATATAGACTTACCAAACCCCGGAGGAGCGACTACCGTCGATAGTTTGCCATGAAGTGAGTCATTCATCTTCTCCAGCAGCCGCTCCCGCTTCACGAGGTGAAGCGGACTCTGCGGGATACTAAGCTTCGTAGCTAACACTAGATAAGGTACACGTACCGTCGCATTCATCGAACTCTCCTCCCATAATCCTGATCCTCCCTTGACCTCATCATATTGGTTGACTGGCTCCCTTGTCCTCCCTTCGTGGACCCTTCTCTGCGCACACGTCACGGACTCTCCACAACCCAGCTATTCGTGAACTGGTCTTCCCTTGTACTTCCTTCTGTAGGCGGCTTTCTTCGCCTCGAAGCTCGTCGCAGAAACGCCATAACCTAACCCTTCATCGACTGCTCTTCCCCAGGACCTTCCTTCGTTCGCAGCAGACTCCCCCATAACCTGGGCCTTCTTCGCCGACCTGAAAGTGTGAGAAACACCTTTTGTATAATACTTATAGTACCATATAAGGACATTCGGTACTGTATAGAAGTATATCCTCTTCACCCCCATCCTGTCAACATCTAACAGGCCTGCGTATCGCTCCTAGCACCTCATCCTTACAAACAAAAAAACGCTCCTAACTCCTTCGATCGAACGGTATCTGTATAGCATGAGAGCTACACCCACCGATTCATCTCCAGACGCTAGAAACGCTTATATGATGCTATGTTTGCCAAAATCTCGATTACATCGCGATGCCGGTATCGACTTGCTTCTCCTTGCGAGTGCCGAAGAACACTTTCAACAGCGGAGGTGTGACAACGGTCGTTAAGATGACGACGATAATCGCTGAGGTATAGTATTCGGGATGTAACAGCCCGCTCTCTAATCCCATAGCAGCAAGGATAAGGGCAACCTCACCCCGCGACACCATCCCCGAACCGATGCCCAACGAGGATCTTGTATTGAACCCCGATACCTTCGCACCTAAGCCACACCCGATCATCTTGGATAAGATCGAGATCACCGTGAACAGGACGAGGAACCATACTTGATCACCGATTCCATCGAAGGATACTGCTAACCCTATGCTAACGAAGAAGAATGGCACGAATAAACTGTTAGCGATCGGATCTACCTTGTGCTCGATCTCTTCCTTGTACTTCGTCTGACCGATGGCGATACCTGCGAAGAATGTACCGATGATGCCGGCAACACCAAGCGATTCGGCGAAGAATGCAAAACCGAACGCGATGATTAACCCCGCAGTTAGTACGACTTGAGTGACCTTGAACATCGAAAATAACTTAATGAATAATGGCACCAACCATCTCGATGCTAACAGCAGCACGACGAAGAAAAGCACCTTCTTCCCGATGAGTAGCCCGATGCTAACATCAGACCCGGCGCCCGTGCCGAAGAAGCTCATCGCGATGGCGATCAGGATCACGACGATGATGTCGTCCAACACAGCCGCTCCGAGCAGTGCAGAGCCTTCCTTCGTATTCAACCACCCGAGCTCTCTAAGCGTCTGCACAGAGATACTGACTGACGTCGCCGATAACAACAAGCCGAGGAAGATCGCTTCCGGTGTCGTGAAGTCAAACAGCTGCGCCAGCCCATACGTCATCCCGATAGGTGCGATCACACCGCCAACTGCGATGAGCACAGCTGCTTTCATATTACTGTTCAAGTCCTTCAGATCAGTCTCTAATCCGGCTAAGAACATGAGGAGCAGAACCCCGATCTGGCTGAATACATCCATGACATCCGTGTCCTGCACCCACCCAAGCACGGCAGGTCCTAGTATAATACCGATGACGATCTTGCCTAACACAGAAGGCTGTCCTAATCGAACGCTAATATGTCCCGCGAGCTTGATGGCGAATAAGATTAATACCAGTTGTAAGATAAATTGTAGTACCAACTCATGACCTCCCATATTCTATCCTATCCTTTGGACGAATGACTGCGCGATATCATACTGATCGTTAACCGTATCCCCCTTTCCACTATATCGAGCTGTCATATGACCAAAAAAACGCAAAAAGGAGCCTTGTGTGACAGGCTCCTCCGGATAACTCTCATAAGCTATTTGGTTCGGATCTATTATAATCTATTAAGCTTCAAAAATAAAGGGAAAGCTTTAGACTTCGAAGTGTAGGACACTTCCCTTCCAAGCACCCCGTATATGTGCGAGCTTCTGTCGACTAGACCACACTCTTCACCTGCCGAAGATAACGCGCACGTATCAGTACGTAATATACACACTGGATCAGGACGAATGTGCCCAGTACGATGGCCGATTCCTTCACGAGCGAATAGCTAAACATGTTCTGCAGCGCAGTGAGCGCGACAGCTCCATGTACGGTGGCTATTAAGATCGGCACGAGGAACAAGACCGCGAGCTGCTTGCTGATGATCCCGGACAGCTCCTTATCCGTCAATCCGATCTTACGAACGGCAGCGAACTTCCGCTTATCATCTTCTAGATCAGTGAACATACGGAAGTATAGGAAGCTCCCCGCAGCCACGAAGAATACCGCTCCGATGAAGAATCCGACGAATAATATCGCACCATATCCCTGATTCAACCGATGCAGCTCATTCGCTACCGAGGAGAAATAGTAGCTACCTGGACCGCGCGGCAGCTCCTCGGATAATTGTTTCCCTACCTCTCTCGTCACTTGCCAATCTTCCACATGAAACACATGCACTTGCTCCGACAGACTAGCTTCTGAGAGCCCGTTCAATATATCGTCTGACACCACGAACATTCTCGTATATACCGGGAACAGATAGGAGCTTTGAGCTTCGACCACGGTCAGTGGCGTTGCCAAGCCCGCGAGCTCCAACGTATGCGGCGCTTCAATCTGCCTGGAAGAGTTCATCACATCCACATAATAGAGCATCATCGTCTCATCGTCCGCCAGCTCGATCGCTTCTACCCCGGCCGTCCTCGCGAACGCCTGATAATCAGAGAGTGTGACCGCCAGCACCTGTTGTTCGGATCCTAGCAATGGTACTTGCATAATCTCACTGCTCGCATACTCGTATGCGATACCTTCCGCTTCGAGCGCCTCGGTGATCGTCTGGATATGCTTCACTTTCTCCGTCTCAGGCTGATCCGCATAGGAATGATATTCTAGGGCAAACGGCTCTTCTTCTAACAATAACGTCGTATACATCGACTTGAAGCCAACTAATGAACCGACCGCAGAGAAAGCCACTGTGGACAAGATCGCCACGATGAAGAACATCCTAGCATTATCCTTCATACGGTATGCGAGATCGGAGAAGAGTAACAGATTCGTTCTCTTCCAGAATACCGTTCGCTTGCTCCGACCTAACCGAACGAGGTATACGCTGAACTGCGTGAACAGAAAGTATGTGCCGATGATCACGATCACCGTAACCGGAATCATCGCGAGCACGACTTCAAGACCTCTTACCCATAAGGCGATCCCGTATCCAATGGCGAGTAGCAAGATCGCGAGCACGGATAGGAAGACCGACGTTCGTGGTTCAGGCTTCGGCTTCTCGCTCGATCTGAGCAGCTCGATCAAGCCCTTGCTCCGCAAGATGACCACAGTAAACAGCGAGATCACGATGAAGAGCAGCATGAACGCGACGAAGGTGAGGATGATCGCTTCCACTGGTAGATAGAACGGTAGCGTCTTGTCTAGCTCGAGTAGATTCTCCGCCATGAGTAGGATGAGCTTCGCAGATATTAGGCCGACACCGATCCCACTGATCGTTGCGAAGAAGCCGATCAGGATGTTTTCGAGGAACACCATCGTCCGCAGCTGGATCGTCGTCATCCCATGCATCACCATGAGACCGAATTCCTTCTTACGCGTCTTGAGGAAGGCACTCATCGAGTACAGGACGAAGAAGAACGAGAACACATAGATGATCGCTTCCGCGAAGTGCATGCCGCTGGCCACTGCGTTGTGCAACCCCCCTTCCGTCAGACCGGGATGGAAGGCGAATATCGCATACATGAAGAAGACCATCACCGAGAACGCACTGCTTAAGAAATAAGCCGCATACGTACGCTTGTTACGGAGGACGTTGTTAAACGCGAATTGACGAAAGGTCATGCGCGTGGCCCCCTAACAACGACAAGACGTCGATAATTTTCTGGAAGAAGGCTTGCCTATTGTCCCCGCAATGAACCTCGTTATACAGCTTGCCGTCCTTAATGAACACGACACGGTGACAGTAGCTTGCTGCGACAGGGTCATGTGTGACGAGCATCAACGTCGTGCGATCCTGCTGGTTGATCTCCTGCAGCGTCTCCATCACATCCCGCGACGACTTGGAGTCGAGATTGCCAGTCGGTTCGTCTGCCAGCAGCAGCTTCGGCGAATGGATGATCGCGCGTGCGATCGCGGTTCGCTGTGCCTGACCACCCGAGATCTCGAACGTCCGCTTCTTCAGGATCGACTCGATCCCGAAGCGCCTCGCGATCCGCGAGACCTTCTCCTCCATCACCTTCACTCGTTCTCCCTCCAGCGTGAGTGGCAGGACGATGTTCTCTTCTACGGTCAAGGTGTTCAAGAGATTGAAGTCCTGGAAGACGAACCCGAGCTCTCTACGTCGGAACTTGGCTAACTGGTTCTTACGCAGTCGGTGCGGGTCTCTACCAGCGATCCATACATGCCCTGAGGATGGCCGATCGATCGTCGCGACCATATTCAGCAGTGTCGTCTTCCCACTACCCGAAGGTCCCATGATGCCGACGAACTCCCCTTGCTGTACGGATAACGTGATATCATCTAGCGCTCGATACGAGACTTGACCTCCATATATTTTGCTAAGCTGTTCGATTCGGAGCATCTCCAACGTGCATCTTCCCTTTCTATCCACTTTTAACTCTATTGTAGTCAGAAGAAGCATCTGTTCCTATCGAACGAACTTTCATCTACCTTACATCTATGTAAGGTTTCTCCCTTGCGGATCGAATAGTAGTGTCCGGTTTCGGTTGACCACACCCAAGTGTCACAGAACACGCACGTTGGAGCTTCGGAACTTGCGCATTAGGTTAGTGTCGGATCTCGCCACCTCGGATCGAAGATCAGTGTCACAGTCGTTCCCGCTCCCACCTTCGATTCCAGCTCGACACGATGGCCGAGTCTTCTGCAAACCTCTCGTACGAGATATAATCCCATACCCGTCGACTCTCGGTAGTGTCGCCCGTTCTCACCCGTATAGAACGGCTCCCATACCCTCCTCAGATCATGTGATGGGATGCCCACTCCTGCGTCTCGTATCGACAGACTGACTACACCAGCCTCATCGGATGCCGTGAAGGTGATCTTCTGCTGTGTGCCCGAGGAATACTTGATCGCGTTGGACAGCAGCTGATTCAAGACGAAATGAAACCACTTGGCGTCGGTCTCGACCTTGATCTCTTCCTCGATATGAGCTTCGGGGTATACACGATGGCGGATGAAGGACCTTTTGTTCTCCCTGATGACACGATCAACGGCTCGCCGTATCGACACCCGCTCCACTGCGAAGTCGTGCTCGAACGCCTCCAGGCGGGATACGTACAGAACTGTCTCCAAGCCACGCTCGATCCGTTCGGCTTCTTCCTGGATGCTCGCTAAGCGCGGATCGTCATCATCGCCTTGTACGGTGAGATGGATGACCGACAGCGGCGTCTTCATCTGATGCACCCATTGATTCATGTATGTGACGTGCTCCTGGCGTTGCTTCTCCCAGGTCTTCATCAGCCGATGGTAATGCAGGTATTGTGACTGTAATAGCTCGTCCAGAGCGATGGGAAGGGGGGCACCTATGCCAGTCCGCTGGGCCAGTTGAGTTGGCTGCAAGGACTCATCCATCGATGCGAGAGGCTCTGATAGCCTACGATAGAACGGTCGATGGCTCATATATCGATACACGAGGTAACCCGTTAGGATGACGAGGCCGATGAACACCGCATACATCGCTGTAGGGATGTTCCGGTAGCCGTCCAACCAGTATACGAGTAGCACTAGGAATAGCTGTACGAGCTGTATGATGACGAGCAGTAGATGATCACGAACGAACAGTCTCATAACGATCCGCCCTCCGACGACCACGTGACCTGCAATCGATATCCGGATCCTCGCACCGTCTCGATGCTGTCTTCGATGCCGAGCTCCCGCAGCTTCTTCCTCACACGTGTCATATTCACGTTGAGCGTGTTCTCGTCCACGAATGATTCATCATCCCATAACGCCTCGAGCAGTAGCTCTCGGGTTGCGACACGCGGATATTGACGGATGAGATGCTCTAGTAGGACGAGCTCATTCTTCGTAAGCGTGGCTTGTCGACCGTTAAGCGATACCTCCACCCGCTCGGGATAGAGCGTCAGTCCTTCCAGCACGACCTTGCGCTCCTCTTGGACTGGGGCGTATTCGCCATAGACACGTCTAAGCTGACTACGAACCTTCGCCATGACCACCTCATAGTGGAACGGCTTCGTGATGTAGTCATCGCCTCCATATTCGAGTGCCAACACCTGATCCATCTCTCCCGCTCGCGCGGAGATGAAGATGATCGGGCAGGTGGAGACCGTACGGATCTGCCTGCACCAGTAGTATCCATCGTATCTCGGTAGATTGATGTCCATCAGCACGAGATGCGGGTCATATTCGGTAACTTGTCTTAGTACATGATCAAAATCAGCAACTGTCTGCGTTCTGTAGCCATATTTCTCAAGATGGGATTGCAGCAGTTCAGCCAGCTTGGGATCATCCTCGCAGATCAAGATGCGTTCTTGCATCGGGAAAGCCCCTTTCGCACGAAATATCTCTCGCATCATTTTAACATAGTTGGGCAGTACGAACTGCGATGGATGGAGTGACGTGAAGAAAAAATCCGTCTCTGGAGAGACTTGAGGCACGACTATTCTGGCTCTCAGTGCCCGCCGAGCATAAAGAAGGAGTAAGCAAGTCCGAATAGCCGGCCCACCCACTCCTACTAGTAATTCTGCTTCTGTTCGCGAGTTACCTGATCGGCTCCGCAGGTACTAAGTCACTTCCACCACCTAAATCTGTCGATGCTTGGATATAGAATTCAGCCACTCCTCTGCAACTACTTCGATCGACAGAGGATTCGTAGCATCACTAGGATTCAGTACCTTCCAGCCATCAGGCATCAGCTTCGAAGTTGGCTGTATCACGGCAAATGAAGTTAACATGATATGTTTTGACCTGATCCCCTTTGAAGAAGCGGACGACCGTCGTACCTAATTCCTGCGAGATATTCACTCGTACATCTGGATCGCTAGCTCTAGCAGTCACATATGGGACTGTCTTCGATCTGATAGGAACGACATGATCGTATCCGAAGACGTTATAATCATAATCCGACATCGCAAAATCCGTGATCCGTTTTCCATCAACCGCTATATGGAATTCCACCGGAGTGTTCTCCGCTTCATAGGATGTCCACACCCGGACGTCAGAGATAAACGCTTGCGCTCCATCATAGGAGGACAGCCCGATCGTTCCAGCAGCATGCGTCGCATCTCGCAACTGCATCACGATTACACCGTTGAACCGAATCGTGATCGTATCGCCAACCTTAGCGATGGACGCGGATATTGGCTCATCCATTCCAAACGTTTCGTCTACTGTCCCGATGATCGATGAATCGCCATTCATAGAACGAACCAGCGCCAGATTACCATCATTCAGTCGCAGCTCATAGTAGTTACCCGGATCCGACTGTAAGAATCGTAGGCCGAGTGTCCCCTGAGTCAGCTTCAAGCTACTGATGAATTCATAGCCACTCCATGCTGCTCCGTTATTCGCTACTAGGCTCACGTCTCCGTTCAAGCTAAGACCGTTATCCGCTGTAGGACTACCGGCTACAACACTCCAGTTATTAAGATCCGAAGTGAACGCATCCGATATCCAAGGGGCTTCACTGAAGCTAAACTGCAGTCCGTTCAGGTCTGCGATCGGCTGATTGCCAGTAGCTCGGAATACTAGATAGATCGCGTGCTTCCCGCTCACCCCATCAAGATGCGGAACTGGTACGATCATCTTCGTCCGCTGCTGCGCAGCATCATTGGATATATGAAGAGTCCCAATGTTCGCTCCGCCCATTCTCTCCCAAGGGCTATCCAGCATGATGTCGATCGTCCCGTCAACTCCCTTGGGAGTTAGATATATCTCGAGTTGTGTACTTTTACCCTCTCCCGGTTGTCCGTCGAAGTTGAAATACTTGTAGCCGACGACGGAGTTATTGAGGTTGTTTACAACAGGTGCGTCATCATGCCAGGTGTCATAGGTCGATTTTACGTACGAATGATTTCTTAAGAAAGAAGTGATGCCAGCCGAATAATACGTGTACGGATCTAGCCCATTCAGCGAGAAACCTTCGGATGTCACTTCTGCACCCGTATATTCATTGCCTTGGATATCCCTTACTGTCTGCATACCCGTGATAACGACTCTACCGTCTACAGTAATCTCCACACGGATCGGCGAGACCATCCCTTGACGTGAGTAGATGTCTTTATTAATCGCGCGATGGTAGAACACATACCACTGACCGTTGATCTCGATGATGCTACCATGCGTGTTGCCGGAAGGCTGCGAAGCTGTCATGAGACCATATTCCCCTAGAACAGGTCCACGAGCGTCCACCAATGTCCCACCATACGTCCAAGGACCAAGCGGTGAATCTCCATAAGCATACGCTAAGGTATTGTTGGAGGCACCAAGTCCATACTCCCCTTCTTTCGTCATGCGGCTGTATATGAGTAAGTATTTGTCCTCGATCTTACGTAAGGATGACGCTTCGAAGAAGCGGAAGTCATTCGTCGGCGAATTGTCGTTGCAATGTGGGATCATATCGGTGATGATCTGTGTGCCTGGCTTCACTGTGCTCATCGTCGCCGGATCCAACTCTGCTGCGAACGATCTCTGGAATCCCCAATACCCGTACACCCTACCATCGTCATCGACGAATACTGCCGGGTCAAAGCCCATGACGCCATCCGTCTGTGTCTGATTCGTACCAGCTTTCCAGTTGATCACCTCGTAAGGGCCATCTGGTCTGTCAGCTTTGGCAACCATCGTGTTGCGTCCTGACGCTTGATTGTTCGGGTACAGATAGTATACCTTCTTGCCATCCTCCACCATCTCCACAACATCGGGCGCGAATAGAACATCTCGCTTCCCATTCACAATCGAACGGAACCCGATCCCATCATATCGCCAGTTGCCCGGATCCTCTACCGATGCTGACCAGACCGGAATGTCGTAACCACAGAAAGCAAGCACCCGCGTATCATGTGAGCCATATATGTACATGCGATACTTGCCAGGGTAATCCGGATCTTCGATCACCCGCGGCTCTCCATCAGGGATATGCTCCCATAGCGGCAGATACGGGTTCACTCCCCCGGTTGGCACGGTGTAGCTTCCCTCGTGATGATTGATCACCATAGCCTGATTATCCTCTGCAGTCCAGTTACGAGTAGTCTGTTCTTGAGTATCGCCGTTATTGTCATTTACCGATTCTTGTTCATACGTCACATCTACCATCTCATCCACTTCTCCCTGTCTGTCATTCATCGGATCAATATGTACATGCAATTAATAATGGAAGTTTGTAATACCCAAAACACCTACACCTTCAGCGAGCCGCGAAAGCCTCTTGCGCCATAGTAGGAATCCGCCCCGTTATGGTACACGAAGACCGTATCATAGCGACGATCACAGAAGAGGGCGCCACCCAGTTTACGGATATTGGCCGGTGTTTGTATCCAGCTCGAGGTTTTCAAGTCGAACTTCCCGAGCTCCTGTAGCCTCCGGTATTGCGCTTCCGTCAAGAGCTCGATGCCCATGTCCGTCGCCATATCCATCGCACTATTTTCGGGCTTATGTTGCTTCCTCGACTCCAGCGCCTCACGGTCATAGCATATACTACGTCGTCCTTTAGGACTTTCTACTGAGCAATCAAAAAATACATACTCCCCAGACTCCGCATCATATCCAACGACATCCGGTTCTCCACCCGTTCTTTCCATCTCATAAAGCGACCACAGCTTCTCTGCGTTATCTGGCGCGCCGGACGCCGAATCCAGCGATTGAACGGGATTTTTCCCGTTCATCTGAGGCGCCGGCCGCCGTATGCGGCGATTGAACGGGATTTTTCCCGTTCATCGGGCGCGCCGGCCGCCGAATACGGCGATTGAACGGGATTTTTCCCATTCATCTGAGGCGCCGGCCACCGAATCCAGCGATTGAACGGGATTTTTCCCGTTCATCTGGGGCGCCGGCCGCCGAATGCGGCGATTGAACGGGATTTTTCCCGTTCATCGGGCTGTCCGCCACACTCGCGCCTCCCGCCGCCGACGTGCTGCCTCCCGCCGCCACCGGCCACAGCGCTACTTCGCGGCTGGCCGCTCCTTCGCCTTGTCTGATTCGCCTGCGGCGCGGTTGGCGGCTTCGCGATCTTGCTTCATCTCCTCGACCGTCTTCACTTCGAGGCGTGCGGCACCGCGATACCCATCCCGCGTCGGGACGAGTGGCCCACTCGCGAGGCGCTCCTTCGCCGTTGCGATCGCCTCGGCATACTGTGGCAGCCACTGCTCCTGTGCGACCAGCATCTCGTCGACCATCTGCCAGATCTCCTTCGGATTGCACACCGCGCCTACGAGCGGATCCATCATCATCGCTTGCCGTAGCAGCTGGTCGTCGCCATGGATCGCCGCCTCTACCGCTAGTCGCTGCACCGAGATGCTCACGTTACATACAGCGGCACATCCGAGCGGCAAGTCTCCGACATGCGGCATACTGATGCCGTTGCGGTCGACGTATCCTGGCGCTTCGACGACGGCATCATCCGGTAGATTCGAGATGACTCCGTTATTCACCATATTAAAATGCCCGCGATACACCCGTCCCGTCTCTAGCCCTTCGATAATATACGAGCCGTGCTCTTCGCTTCGCTTCTCAGCCGTATACTGGAGGGGTGCATCCTTCAACCAGTTCGGGAAGTCCGTCTCGAACCAGTTCCGTCCCTCTGTACAGATGCGTAAGTATCCGCCAGTCTCGCCGTTGATCCATACGCCCATGTCGATCCAGTCCTGAATCTCATCAGGCCGCTTCCGATACCATGGCACGTATTCGCTTAGATGTCCATTCGACTCTGTGGAGTAATAGCCGAAGCGGCGCAGCATGTCGACCCGAACCTTCTCTGTCTTGGAGTATACCGGATGACGCTCGAACGCTTCCAGCAGCTTGCCCGTCATGTCCTCGCCATTCACCCGAATCTGTACATACCATGTCTGGTGGTTGATGCCCGCACAGATGATGTCGACCTCGCTCTTCTTATACCCGAGCACCTCCGCGATCTGACTATGGCCGTGCTGCACTCCGTGGCATAGACCGATCGTCCGCACCCCGCCGTACTTGTTGCACGCCCATGTCATCATGGCCATCGGGTTCGCATAGTTCAGCAGCAGCGCATCTGGCTCGGCTACCTCTCGGATATCCCGGCAGATGTTCATCATCTCAGCGATGCCCCGTTGCCCGTACATGATACCGCCAGCACACAGCGTATCCCCGACACACTGATCAACCCCATACCGTAGAGGAATCTCCACATCTGTCGTGAACGCCTCCAGCCCACCGATGCGCACGACGCAGAACACGTAGCGAGCATCCTTTAACGCCTCGCGACGATCCAGTGTCGACTGGATCTGGATATCTAGGCCGTTCTCACGAATATCTCGCTGACATAGCTGCGTGACCATGTCCAAGTTCTTCTCATTAATGTCCGTAAAAGCAACCTCAATCTCCCGAAATTCCGGTACAGCGAGCAGATCCCGCAATAGCCCACGTGTGAATCCAACACTGCCCGCCCCGATAAATGCTACTTTAAACGACATATAAACGCCTCCCTTAATCGATTACGATGTATCATCATGCATTAACCACATCATAGCAGGATGAGCAAGAAGACGTTTTCACTATATCAACCTATTTCGAATAAACTTGTCAACTATTGCAACTTCACCCCTCCTACCAGCTGACAAGCTCGATCGACTTGCGGTAGGCTGCCGGCGTCTGTCCGGTGCAGCGCTTGAATACTTCACTGAAATATTGCCTGCTATTCAGTCCTACATAATCGGCGATCTCAGCGATCGGGATATCTGTCCGACCGAGCAGCATCTTCGCCTTATCCACGCGAATGTTCATGATATATTCACTCATCGAGACGCGCATATGCTGACGGAATATCCGTTGTAGGTATACAGGATGGAGGTTGACGAAGCTCGCGATATCTCGCGCCTTCAGATCCCGGTCGTAATGCTGATGGATATACTCGACTGCCTGACGGACATATCGGTCCGACTGACCCGCTCCTCCGCCGCGATGCCGCGCATCCTCCAGCCTCGCGATCTCAACGAGCAGCTGCCCGACTAACAGATTCGCCAGGCCCGTCCGTTCGGGTCCGCTCTCATCTAGCTCCAGAACGAGTCGCTTCAGTGTGTGCTGAATATGCGTCGTGTCAGACAGCGACAGCCAAGCGGCCGGGCGATCCACTAGTGACTGCAGCGATGGCGAGGCATCGACGAGACGGCCCCATGACTGCAGCTCACGCTCACAGGGAATGAAGCTAAACTCCACATTCAGCATGCGGCAAGCTTCATCTCCCTCGACGACGAGACGATGCGGCACCCCGGAATCAAGCAGGATAAAGTCTCCACCACGCAGCACGAACGATCGCTCTTCCGTCTCGACACAGCAGCTGCCCGAGATCGCATACATAATCTCAATCTCCGGATGTGCATGAAACCCCATACGGAAATCCGTCCACTCCCGATAATAGTACGCGGCAAAATGCGGCCGATAGTCGCCCGCGCGCCATCTCGCATCATACAAGCTGAACCGCTTCATCTCGCCACCTCCTTTACTCCAACCATCTATAGAAACATTCAACCGTCGCATGCGCAGGAATTCGTCATTTATTTCATCCTATTAACCATCTCCACCACATCATACGACTACCCACATCCGGTCAACCCGGTCCATCCTCTCTATCACCCTATCATAAATTCGTACCCGCACAACTTCAAGAGTCCGTTCTTCAACGAACTGCCATAATATGCGATTGACACTGCCCGCCGTTCGTACTATACTTTTGTAAGTATGCATTTTGGTGCGTTAAATTTATGTAGCTGTAATGATTTTATCAACCGTATCTGATCCATTTCATCCCATCACCCTTCATGCGAAGCGGTGTCTTTCTTTTTTTTACAACTAGAATTCAACTAGAAATCGAGGGCTTGCACCATGAGTAATCAGAAATTATGGACGAAGGATTTTATCATCCTGATGTGTACGAACTTCTTCATCGCACTTACTTTCTATACGCTGATGACGACGATGGCCTCGTATGCGATCGAACAGTTCCAGGCTTCGGAGAGCAGCGCTGGTCTGGCATCTAGCATCTTCGTCTTGGCGGCTGTGTTCTCACGACTGCTGACGGGCAAATATCTGGAGCTGGTCGGACGCAAGAAGCTGCTGTATGTGAGCTTAGCCGTGTTCTTGCTCGCTTCGCTATGTTACTTACCGATTCACCATCTCTATCTGCTGCTGGCTGCTCGCTTCCTACACGGTGCCGCCTTCGGCTCGGCAGCTACCGCGATGATGACGGCAGTGATGAGTCTCATCCCAGATAAGCGTAAGGGCGAAGGGACCGGCTACTTCTCGCTCAGCTCCACGGTAGCTACGGCGATCGGACCGTTCCTCGGTCTGTTCATGTCGCAGCATGCGGACTATTCGGCGATCTTCATCGCATGCTCGGTGTTCGCCGTACTTGCCATCGTCATCACACTGTTCGCGAGGATTCCGGAGATTACGTTATCTCCAGAGCAACGCCAGCAGCTGAGACAAGGGTTTCGCCTACGGGATTTCTTCGAGAAGAACGCTCTGCCGATCTCGATCATCATGATCCTGATGGGCATCGCTTACTCGAGTGTCGTAGCGTTTATTAACACTTATGCTACTGAGATGCAGCTGACAGAAGCGGCTAGCTACTTCTTCATCGTGTATGCGATCGTGCTATTCCTGTCGCGACCGTTCACAGGTAAGCTCCTTGATCGGAGGGGCGATAATATCGTCGTCTACCCAGCTCTCGTCTCGTTCGCGGCGAGTCTGCTCTTACTCAGTAAGACCAGCAGCAGCTTCACGTTCCTGCTGGCCGGCGCCCTGGTGGCATTAGGCTTCGGCACGATCATGTCTGCCGGTCAAGCGATCGCGATCAAGCTGACACCGAAGCACCGGTATGGGCTTGCGACGTCGACGTTCTTCATATGCTTGGACAGTGGGGTAGGGCTTGGTCCGTTCTTCCTCGGATTTCTCGTGCCTAAGATCGGGTACGCCGGTATGTATCTGACGTTGTCGATCGTCGTGTTGCTCACGATCGCACTATATTATGTCCTCCACGGTCGAAGAGCCGCATCCCTTCAGCCAGATATGTCCCCAGCTCTGCCAGCCGAATCATAAGCGTGAGAACGTCAGAGAAGGAAGGCCTTGCGATGTGCGATGTGCAAGAGGCCTTCCTTCTCTGTCATCGGTTCGGTCTGGAGCTGACTAGGTCTGGAGCTGACTAGGTCTGGAGCTGACTAGGTCAGTAGCAGCTTCTTCAGCTCTTTATTCCGATCCTTGAATAACTCATTGTGTGAAGACACCATTCCGTAGGAGGTAGCATCCGGGGTGATATATTGCTTGGCACGATTGACCGCATTGGCCGCATCCTGGAACGCTCCTGCGATCAGATATAGCTTGCCATCATGAGCCAAGATGTCGCCCGCTGCGAAGATGCCTGGTACCGATGTTTCGCTTAGAGGTGTACCAGCGATGCTGTACTCATCCTTCATGCGAATATCGACATGGCTGTTCTGGATGAGCTCCTTCTCACTCTCATAGCCGTGGCAGACGATGACCTCATCGACCTCCAACTCAGACTCCTGGCAGTCCCCGTGATGCCGTAGCACGACACGCTCGATCACCGTGTGATCGTCAGAGGCGATCAGTCGCTCGATCTCTCTATTCAACAAGCAGACGACGCCCTGTTGTTGCACCTTCGTGATCGTCGCTTCATGGCCCTTCAGCGTATCCTTGCGATAGGTCAGATAGACCTTGTTCGCGACATCGCTCAGCTCATGCGCCCAATCTAGCGCCGAGTTTCCCCCGCCGGAGATCAGGATCGTCTTGTTATGGAAGCGTGCATACGACTTCACGGTATAGTGTAGGTTCGTCACCTCGAACCTCTCCGCGCCTTCAAGCTGAAGCTTCATCGGCTTCAGGATCCCTGCTCCGATCGCGATGATGATCGTCCTGGAGTAGTGCTTCTGTCCAGAGCTCGTATGAAGGGTGAACCATTCATGATCTTTAGCGATCGATACGACCTTCTCATTCAGGATGACGGTCGGATCGAACGTGGTCCCTTGCTTGACCAGCTGCTTGATCAACTGCTCTCCTGTCACAGGTGTTAGTCCGCCCACATCCCAGATGAGCTTCTCAGGGTATACATGAACCTTCCCTCCTAGGAACGGCTGATATTCGATGATCTTCGTCTTCATCTCTCTCAGTCCTGCATAGAATGCCGAATACAACCCAGCTGGACCAGCCCCGACGATCGTCACATCATACACTTCATTACCGTGCATGTACGTTCCCTCCTATCTGCATCATGGCATGACCAGAGTGAGCATGATAGCGGCCGATCGGCACGACGGATGGTGAGTTCGAGACGGGATCTTGGATGATCGTGCAGTCCAGTCCGAAGACGTCATGGATGAGTTCACTGGTGATAATATCGGACGGCTTACCCTCTGCGATCAGCTGGCCTTGGCGCATCGCGAACAGATAGTCCGCATATCGCGCCGCTAGATTAATATCGTGCAGCACCATGACGATCGTCGTACCACGCTTCCGATTCAGATCGGTGAGCAGATCTAGGATCTCGATCTGATACGTGATATCGAGGTATGTCGTCGGTTCATCGAGGAATAAGATGTCCGTCTGCTGCGCAAGAGCCATCGCGATCCAGACGCGTTGCCGCTGCCCACCGGATAATTCGTCGATCGGATGATTCGCTAGCTTCGCGATATTCATCATCTCCATCGCCTCAGCGACCGCTTCGTCATCCTCTTGACGCCATGAGCCGAACATCGATTGGTGCGGATATCGGCCTCGCCCCACTAGATCCGCTACGCTGATGCCTTCGGGTACGATCGGAGATTGTGGCAGTAAGCCGATCACCCTCGCAAGCTGCTTGGATGGAATCTGATGGATCGGCTTCCCATCGAGCAGCACCTCACCGCTTGCTGGCTTGATCAGTCTCGCTAGTGTCTTAAGCAGCGTTGACTTGCCGCATGCATTCGCCCCGATCATCACACTGATCTCATGGCTTGGAATCTCTAGACTGACGTGATCTAAGATCATCTTCTGATCGTAACCGGCAACGAGCTGTTTGGCTTGAAACAGGTGGCTTCCCATCACTTACAGATCCCCCCTTCGATTCATCTGAATTAATAAGAACAGCAGATATGGCGCTCCGATGATGCCCGTGATGATGCCCACCGGGAATTTGACCGGGGTAGCGAACTGCCCAGCTAGATCAGCTGCAAGAACTAACGCCGCGCCAACCAAGCCCGCAGGGATGCTATTCGCCGTCCCGATGCCGACGAGACGGCTGGCGATCGGACCCGCGAGGAACGCCACGGAAGCGATCGGACCGGTGATCGCTGTTGCGATCGCCGCTAACACCACCGCACTGACGATGAGCAGCACACGTACGAGATCTGTCCTGACGCCAAGCGTCGTAGCAGATTGCTCACCTAGCTCCAGCATCATGAGTGGACGACCTAGCAGGCAGATGGAGGGGACGAAGATCAAGCATGTGATCACCAGCAGCGGTAGCTCTTCGAGCTTAACGCCGTTCAAGCTCCCCGTGAGCCAGCGTACCGCTGCAGGCAGATTATGCTCCTCGCCGATCAGCATCAAGTACGTGATCATCGCGTTACACATCGCCTGAATCCCGATGCCCACGAGGATCAGCCTGCCGATCGAGAACGACGTCCCCCTCGCCAACACATAGATGATGAGCACGGTCAGCAAGCCCGCGATAACCGACACGAGCGAGGTTACTGCCTTACTGCTCTGTAACACGATGATACAGAAGACAGCCGCAGCGCTCGACCCAGACGTCACCCCGATGACATTCGGGTTCGCGAGCGGATTGCGAAGCATCGTCTGGAACGTATATCCCGCTATGCCGAAAGCGAAGCCCGCGAGTAAGCCCGCCACCATACGCGGTAACCGTATCGTGTTGATCGCGAACGATGCCCCTCTAATCTCCTCTCCTGCTAAGACGGCGATCACGTCACGAAGCGGATAGATCGTATTCCCTAACAGAAGCATCGCACAGCATAACGCCATAGTCAGTATGGTCAACACCATCGTCACGACGAACCATCTTCGTCTGCGACGAATCCTACCTGATCGGATCATCTCAATCGTGTTTATCTCAACCGTATTCATCTCAATCGTGTTCATCTCAATCGTATTCATCATAGGGACCGCACTTTCACTCTCATCGCTAATATGATCAGGATCGGGGCGCCAACGAATGCCGTCACAACCCCAACCTCTAACTCTCCAGGGCTACCGATCAGCCTACCGACGACATCTGAGCCGATCAGGATGACGGCACCAGCTAAGGCAGACATCGGAATCAAGTATCGCAGATCTGCTCCGAGCAGCAGGCGTATCACATGGGTCGCCAGCAGCCCGACGAACCCGATCGGTCCTGCTACCGCCGTCGTCGCACCGCATAATATAACACCTGCACACGCTGCAGTTAGGCGCAGCATCCCTGTCTTCACCCCTAAGCCTCTCGCTGTCTCATCTCCCAGCGCGAGAGCATTCAACCCTGGGATACAGATGAGTGCCACAGCCGTGCCCACTAGAAGGAACGGCAGTAGCAGCAGGATCGAATCCCATGTGCCAGCCCCGACACTGCCCACTTGCCAGAAACGGAACTGATTCATCACATATGACCGTGGGATCATCACAGCCGTTACAAGCGAGGATAGCGCTACACTCGTCGCCGCACCCGCTAACACAAGCTTGAGTGGTGTCGCTCCGCCCCGTCCCATCGAGCCGATGCCGAAGACGAAGATCGCGGTAAGCATCGCGCCTGACAGCGCGAACCATATATACTGCTGTGCGCTACTTATCTGGAAGAACGCCATGCCACATACGACGAATAACGCCGCCCCCATGTTCACACCGAGAATGCTCGGATCTGCGATCGGATTGCGTGTCACCGACTGCATCAGCACACCCGCTATTCCTAGCGCCGCACCACAGCATAAGCCGAATAGTGTACGGATCATGCGCTTCTGCACGACACTCGTAGCGATGCTATCTGGATGCTGCTGCACCAGACCGTCCCATACCTCATGTATGGACAGTGAACGGGCACCGAAGATGAGCGATGCTAGCAGGCTTATGGCGAATAATGCGAAGGCTATGATCATGACTGGTGTAAGATGTTTGGGATCATAACGACTTTGCCCCATGAGCTTAGACCTCATCTACTTATCTGATCTTACGGACTGCCTCGACGATTAACGTCAAGTATTCATCCGTCGTATACTCGATCGAGAGCGGGTTCGGGTTGCCTGCTGCAGCTAGCGGTGTCCCGTCTGGGATGAGGACCATCGAACCGCGCTTCACAGCCGGAACTTGGCTGAACACTGGATCGGCCTGGAGTGCTTGCAGCAGCGCTTCGTCTCCATAGGTGACTAGGATCTCTGCATCGTTCAAGGCATCTGCGTTCTCAGCACTAAGCGTTAATGCGAACCCGGTCTCTGGCGTGACATGCTCGTTGACGCTTTCCGGGAATACCATCCCTAGCTCTCCCAGGAACTCCCCACGTGGATCGCTAGGTAGATAGACATAGAAGCTAGATAGGTCAGCGGGTGAGAAGTATGTAAATGCGGCGTTCACGCCATTCAACTCTGGATATTGTGCGACTTTGTCCGCGATGAGCTGTTCGATCTGTGTGATTAATTGCTCTCCTTCTGCGGCTAACCCCATACCGGTGGCGTTCATCCTAACTTGCTCTCGCCAAGTGATGACCCACGGCACTTCCGGATATGCCACGACAGGTGCGATCTGGCTTAACGTATCATATTCCTCCTGAGTAATCCCCGAATATGCAGCAAGGATCACATCAGGCTCGGAATCGGAGATCGCTTCGAAATCTAGCCCCGCCGTATCTTGAAACACGTTAGGATCCGTAACCCCAAGCTCTTGCAGCTTCTTCGCTGTCCAAGGCAACAGTCCACTGTCATCTTGTACACCATAATTCGCCGCGGAGAACCCTACCGGCACAACACCTAACGCGAGCGCCACATCATGGTTCGCCCATGCGATCGTCGCGACACGCTCTGGCTTGCTCGAGATGATCGTTTCGCCGAACGCGTGTTTGATGGTGATCGGATACTGCGAATTGTCACGCTGTTGATCGTTCGATCCTGCTGCTTCTGTATTAGCATTCGCCGCTGCGCGTGCATCATTGCCATTCGTAGCAGCCGAATTACCACCCGAGCACCCAGCGAATAACAACATCGCGCCTACTGCGAGCACGACACTCTTTACAGCTAATTGCTTAGCTACCGACATTCTTATCGACATTCTTACCACCCTACCCTCGTATATTTATCATTATCAATAATAGATTGGCGTTACCGTGCATCGATCCCGAGATCGTAGACGAGGCTCTGCCCAGCTATCGCGTGATCGGAGCTGCGGTGCATCGAGCCGACGAGGCTCTGCGATTCTGAGTTCGGAGACGTGGTGCATCGAGCCGACGAGGCTCTGCGATTCTGAGTTCGGACGCATCACATCGATCTATGATCGTAGTCGCTGCATATCGATAGCGTGATCGGAGCTGCGGTGCATCGATGCCGAGATCGACTATGTCAGCTCAACCACTACGCGAACCGAGAGTTACCTGCCTCTTGTCATTGATAACGATTATCAATATCAATATATATGATATTTATGGATGCCTAGTCTGTCAACTACCTTTTAACATGTTCTTCAAATAACTGGTGTATTTGATTGATATGAAGTCGTCTCTAGCGATCCTGGTCTCAGGCAAATTCACGTAAGGTCGCGTGGCTTACGGTCATCCCCCGGACCACTTCGTTTCGTCTGGGACCGTTAGACTCTGCCAGACTCCTCACTTCGTTGCTCACGCTCATCCCCCGAACCACTTAAGTGTCGTCTGGGGCCGTTAGACTCTGCCGAACCCGTCACTTCGTTTCTAACGGTCTCCACAGACACTATCGACCCCTTTTTCGGTCGATTTTAGTTCTAAAGGTCTCAGGTGACACTATTCCAACATTCCGAGCATCTATCCACCTCAAAAACACCTAATAGTTGCATCTGAGACCGTTAGAATCCGCTAGACTCGTCTCTTCGTTGCTAACGGTCATCTCCGTCCACTTAGTGTCCACCGGGACCGTTAGACTCTGCCGAACCCGTCACTTCGTTGCTAACGGTCTCCACAGACACTATCAACCCCTTTTTCGGTCGATTTTAGATCTAAAGGTCTCAGGTGACACTATTCCAACATTTCGAGCATCTATCCACCTCAAAAACCCCTAATAGTTGCATCTGA
>Ga0180215_1000164_pt1 | contig 97491 bp, 70 predicted proteins | sample eDN3rd37CBELigBY_FD_128871 | JGI IMG/M metagenome (GOLD analysis project Ga0180215, IMG submission 128871) | Enriched backyard soil microbial communities from Emeryville, California, USA - eDNA 3rd pass 37_C BE-Lig BY (version 2) (version 2) | ecosystem: Environmental > Terrestrial > Soil >...
ATCTCGTGACTGGTTCGCGCTGCACGGGTTCAACGAGGACGAGATCCCTCCGTTCGTCGGGATGACAGGGGAAACGGGACAGCACTCCCGAACATGTCATCCGGCAAGATCATTGTGGTGCACTACTCAGGACGACAGGGTGGGCGACCGTTCTGCGACGCGCTTTAGCCAGCCACTAGCGCGTATCCCTCCCCGAACAGCGTCCCCGCTTCCAACACTGGAAGCGGGGACGCTGTCTTTCGAGGCCGGGTCAGGCGGCCGTCGAAACCGCGAGTTGGGGGATGCTCGCGGGGGTGTGAGGGGAGGTAAGAAGGGAAGCAATGCCATGCGTGCTGGCGACGATTCGGTCGAGGACGCTGGGCGGGATTGACTGCTGGGCGTCGCACAACGCGCTGTCGGGGTTCGGGTGGACTTCGAGAATCAGGCCATCAGCCCCGGCAGCGATCCCGGCCAGCGCCATCGGCTCGACCAGGTTGCGCAGGCCGGTGCCGTGGCTTGGATCGACGATGATCGGCAGGTGGGTCAGTTGGCGCGCGAGCGGGACGGCGTTGAGATCGAGCGTGAAGCGAGTGGCCGTGTCGAAGCCACGGATACCGCGCTCGCAGAGGACGACTTTGTCGTTGCCACCAGCCAGGACGTACTCAGCCGACATGAGCCACTCTTCGACCGTCGCCGAGAAGCCGCGCTTGAGCAGGATCGGTTTGCCGGAGGCAGCGGCACGGCGCAACAGCGGGAAGTTGGACATGTTGCGGGAGCCGATCTGGAGCATGTCAGCGTACGCGGCGACGAGATCTACCTGCTCCGGTTCCATCACTTCCGTCACGACCGGAAGCCCCGTCAGGTCACGGGCCAGCGCGAGGATCTTGAGTCCTTCTTCACCGAGCCCCTGGAAGGAGTAGGGGGAGGTGCGCGGCTTGAAGGCGCCGCCACGCAGCATCGTCGCGCCGGAAGACTTCACGAGCTGGGCCGCTTCAATCATGCCCTCCATGCTCTCGACAACGCACGGGCCAGCCATGATGACTGGTGTTCCGGCGCCGATCCGGACATTGCCGACCGTCACGACGGTGCCCTCAGGACGGGCCTCGCGCTGCGCCAGCATGTACGGCTTCTTCGAGTCATTGACCATCCTGACGCCGGAGAGGTCGGTCACTTCGTCGATCAGCCCATCGACGACTGGCCGGCCATTGACGCCGATCACGACATCGCCACCACCCGAGAGCATGTGGGTCTGGTAGCCGCGCTCCTGGAGGTGGCGAATAACGAGCTGTTGATCGGAGTTCGTACTGTCGCCGCGCATCGTAATGATCATGGGTGCCTCGTGTCCTTCCCCGCTGTCTGACCTGATCGGAGCAAACAAAAAAGCAGAGGCTTGTGCCTCTGCTCCTCCGACGTCGCTGGTAGTTGTGCGGTTACTGGCTACAATCCAATAACCCCACCAGCGGCGCCGGAGGGGTAAAATAAAAGTAGTACCAGTTCGCAACAACTGAATGACTCATGCCGGGATGGTACGAGGAACTCGCGAATCTGTCAAGCGGGAGGTGAGTGCCGAGTGCCGAGTGCCGAGTGCCAAGTGATTTGGCGATAGGTGCGGGGCACGGCGTCGTCCTCTTTGGTTCCCAGATGCATAAGTGCAGGCATCGAGCATTCGGCTCCCCTTAGCGTCTAGCAGGCAGGGAATAGGGCAGGTGCCGAGTTGGGCGAAGCACTAGGCACTCGGCACTTTCAACTCCGCTCCGCCAGCCCCCACACCTCCGCCATCTTCGTGACGGCGCGGATGCGATCGGTCTGGTTGGGGAGGAAGGTGGTCAGCATGACCTCGTCGGCCTGGGTTTCGGCGGCAAACTCCCGGACGCGGGTGGCGACTGTTTCGGCGTCGCCGATGATGATGTTGCGCAGCATCGATCCGGCCCGTTCGAGGTCGATCGCGGACAACTGGACTTTCTTCGCCTCCTCCAGCGTCGGCATCTGATACGGTCGCCCGGCTGCCAGCGCGGCCATGCCAATCTGGACGATCTTCAGCAGTTCCTGCGCGTGTTCCGCCGTCTCGCCGACGATCACGCCGACGGCCAGAATCGAATGTGGTTCCTGGCGGTAGTCGGATGGCTGGAATGTCTCGCGGTAGAGCCGCATGACCGGGACGGCGGCTGGCGAGTTGATGTGGGCGGCGAACGAGAAGCCGAGACCGACCTCGGCGGCAGCACGGGCGCTGAAGTCGCTCGATCCAAGCAGCCAGATCGGCGGCAGTTTGACATCAGCCGGTGTGACGTTGATCGAGCCGAACAGGTGGCCCGGCGGGAAGCCGTTGTTGTCGAGCGCCAGGAGTTCCGCCAGGTAGGCGGAGTACTGGTCGGTGCGGATCGCCTCTTCCGATCGGCGCAGCGCGTAGGCCGTCAGTGTGTCGGTGCCCGGCGCGCGGCCTAGACCGAGGTCAACCCGGTCAGGGTGGAGCGCTTCGAGGAGCCGGAACGCTTCGGCGATTCGCAGCGGAGCATGGTTCGGCAGCATGACGCCGCCAGTGCCGACGCGGATCGTGCTGGTCTGCGTCGCGACGTGGGCGACCATGATCTCCGGCGAACCGCTGGCGAGGCTGGTCGTGTTGTGGTGCTCGGCGAACCAGTAGCGCGTGTAGCCAAGCCGTTCGGCGAGTTGCGCCAGTTCAACGGCATTCCGCAACGCGTCGGCGGATGTCGATCCGGCTTCGATCTGGACGAGGTCGAGGAATGAGAGGGGCAGGGACATTGGGCCTCCATGATGCGTGACGCGAAGGGCGTGACGCGATTCGTTCAAAACGTTGCGTACTCCAACCAGCCGTTACCGTACCACTCGTTCGCGTTACGCTTCGCGAACGATTCTCGCCGCGCTCGCCGTCAGTAACCCCAGCAGGATGATGAGGATCGCCGGCAGGAAGGCGTCGCTGATGTGCGTGTAGCGGTCGTCACCGAAATAGAAGGGCAGGAGCGTGCTGCCCTTGCCGTCGCGAGCCTCGTAGAGTGCGGTCGAGAGGGCCGCGCCGAAGCCGGAGCCGACGAAGAACAGCATGTTGTAGAGCCCCAGCCCGACACCGTAGATGCGCTGTGGGATCGTGCGGATCAGGATGACTGAGAGCGGCGAATTCACGAACGCCTGGCCGACACCGAGGAACGTCGAGAGGGCGGCGAAGGGGACGACCGACCAGCCGATCCCGAAGGTGGCGAGCAGGACGAGTGTGACGAGGTTGACGAACAGGCCACCGACGATCAGGACGAGTGGATCGTAGCGGTCGGCCAGACGCCCGGCGGTACGGCTGAGCAGCGCGACAGCCAGCGCCGTTGGCAGCAGCGCGAGCCCGATCTCTCCAGCCGACAACCCGTTGACTTCCTCGAACAGGAACGGTGCGACGACCAGCGCCCCGACGTTGCCGGCCATCGCGCAGAAGCCGGTGACGCAGAGCAGCAGGTAGCGCCGGTTTGCCAGCAGGAGCCGCTCGATGAACGGGTTTGCGGCGATTCGCTGTCTCCAGATGGTGAGGGTCAGACCGGCAATCGCGACGATCAGCGAGATGATGACGAGCGTTGAGGTTGCGCCCGTGCGCTGGAGACCGGCCGTCACGAGCAGAATACCGGCGATCGTCGCGCCTAGCGTGATACCGCCGAACCAGTCCGGCGGCGTGCCGCGTTCGCCACGTGTTGCAGGCAGGTAGCGCAGGCAGAGCGGGATCAGAAGCGCTAGCAGCGCCGAGACGAGGAAGACCATCCGCCACGAGACCAGTTGGGTCAGGCCACCGCCCAGCGTCGGCCCAAGCGCACTCCCAGCGCCGACGGCTGTGCTGACGATGCCCAGCGATCGGCCACGGCGCTCCTGCGGGACGGCCCGCGCCAGCATGCCGATCCCGAGGCTTGGAATCGCGGCCGAGCCGAACGCCTGCCCGGCCCGGAAGATCATCAACGTCGCGAATGTCGGCGCGATTCCCGCCAGCAGCGACGCGCCAACGAAGATACACAGGCCGGTCACGAACATCCGTCGCAACCCGTAGCGGTCGCCGAGGCGCCCGTAGAACGGGGTCGCGACGCCGAACGTAAGCGAGTAGAGCGTCACCAGCCAGCCCAGGCTTGCCGGACTCGCCCCGAAGTGGTCGCCGATGTCCGGCAGTGAGACGTTCACCATCGTCGTGTTGATAACGGACATCAGCACGCAGAGCGCAACGAGGGTGACGATCCAGTTCTCGTTCGGGGTCGCGGCAGTCGAGGGTGGTGACGCGGGTGGGGCGGTCGCTGTGGACGGACTACTCACAGTTGGATACCAACGATCATGCAACACTCCGAAAAATCAGGACGGCAAGGGGGCGGTTCGGTACTGACTCGAGTACCCACAATTCCGGCAAACGTCACGGCGCGTTCCATGACATGAGTGGCAGCAGCAAGCGATCCCAGCGCGCACGGACGGTCTCGCGAAGGTGGTTCGCTGCGACGATGCGGATCAGCCGCCGGTGTTCTTCATAGCGCTTGAGGTTGTCGTCGCTGGCCCCGGCGACTTCGAGCCAGTTCATCAGTGGTGTGTAACCCAGCGGTGGGTCACGATATTCCACCCAGACATCGGTCCGCCAGCGTTCCGGCTTGGGGATGTCGATCAGGATGTCACCCGGTTGAACTGGCAGGCCGGTCTCCTGATGCAGCGCCTGGGCCATCCGATCTTCCTCGTCGCGGCGGGCGGCTGGATCGTGGAAGAGCGCCGCGAGCCACCCGTAGAGGTCGCCCGCCCGGGCACTGATCTCGACCGCGCGCTTGTGCAATTGCCGGTCGCGCAGGCCGCTGACCAGCCTCCGGGTTGGCTCCGGCGCGGCCGGATCGGCGAGGACCGCAATCAGCGAGGCATCGTTGTGGCGCGGCAGGTCATCGACCGGCATCCCGGCAATGACCGCTTCCTGGACCGCACGCAGCAGCATCGCCATGCAGGCGCGGTTGGTGTGGTGCCAGTAGACGTTGTCGAACATCTCCTGCCGGGCGTTGATCAGCGAGTGGAGTGGTGAGACGCCCTTGTCGTCGATCCCGATCCTTGGTTCGCCATCGACCTCGACGATTCGTAGTGAGTCCAGCAGCCGTGTCGTATCGACGCCGCCGTACGGAACGTGGCAGGCGCGGGCGTCACGCGGCAGGTAGTCCAGTTTATCGACATCCAGCGCGCCGCTGAGCAGTCCCCGGACGAGCCGGTCGCTGGCCGGTAGCGACAGTCCACCCGGGTGGACCATCCGTGCGACACGGACCGGATCAGCCCGCCATTGCTCGCGCAGAATCGGGGCGATCTCATCTCCCTCGATCAACCGCCGGCCGACCTGCTCGTGGGTTGGGACCGGAGGGCCGAGTTCTTCGATCGCGTGCGAGAAGGGATAGTGTCCGATGTCATGCAGTAGCGCGGCGGCAAGCGCAGTTCGTGCCGTCTCGCTGTCGATGGGGGCGCCCTTCGCGATCAGCCGCTCCAGCGCCATCCGCATCAGGTGCATGACACCCAGCGAGTGCTCCCAGCGCGTATGCCGCGCCCCTGGCCAGATCCGTGATACGAAGCCCAGTTGCTGAATGCCGTCCAGCCGCAGGAAGGCCCGTGTACTCAGCAACGCCGCTGCCTCCCGCGAGAGCGGGATCAGATCGTGGAGACTATCGCGAATCACCGTATCCGGCGTCAGCCCAAACGCGTCGGTTGTCATGGAGGAATCGTATCGCGAAGTGACGTGCGCTGAGAGACGAGTGCCGAGTGCCGAGTGCCGAAGGTGGATCAAAGCAAACGGTTCGTGGACACGCGTGACAGTGCTTCACCCTTACTCGGCACTCGGCACTCGGCACTCGGCACTCGGCACTCGGCACTTCACGTACACTACCCACAACAATCATTGGTCGTCGCGTCGGGGGTGATATTGGTGGTACTGCGGGCGGGGATGCTGTGGCTGGCGGGGAATCCGCGGGCTGAGGGGCTTGTCAGGCGGCTGCCGGTAACCCAGCCGCTGGTCAATCGGTTCGTGGCCGGGGAGCGTGTCGAGGATGCGCTATCGGCCGCAACAGCGATCCACGAGCGCGGGTTGCACTACACCCTCGATCTGCTTGGAGAGAATGCCGCAGACGCCAGCCGGGCGACCGAAGCCGGGCAGGCCTACATTGACTTGCTCGACCGGATTCAGGCGGCGGGACTGCCCGGCAACATCTCGATCAAACTGACGATGCTGGGTCTCGACATCTCCGATGACCTTGCCTGGCAGAACCTTGAGGCGATCGTCCGGAAAGCCAGCGAGTTGGGGATGTTCGTCCGCGTCGATACGGAGGGTTCGCCATACACCGAGCGCACGATCGCACTCTTCCGCCGCATCCATGACCTCTACCCGGATGCCGTCGGGATCGTTCTCCAGTCGTACCTCTATCGCACCGATAGCGATCTCGACGAGATGATCACCCGCAGGGCACGGGTACGCATCGTTAAGGGCGCCTACAAGGAACCGGAGACGGTCGCCTACCCGCACAAGAGCGATGTGGACGCAGCCTTCCGGCGGCACATCGAGCGGCTGCTGGAGGACGGCAACTACCCAGCCATCGCGACTCACGACGAAGCGATCATCGGGATGGCGAAGGGCTACGCGCTCCGGCTGGGCATCGACCGGTCGCGCTTCGAGTTCCAGATGCTCTATGGCATCCGTCGCGACCGGCAGGAGGCCTTGGCCGCCGAGGGGTACAACGTGCGGGTCTACGTCCCCTACGGCACAAGCTGGTACCCGTACTTCATGCGCCGGCTGGCCGAGCGGCCCGCCAATCTGCTGTTTATCCTGCGTCAACTGGTTCGAGGATAGGTCACACACGCGATCTGGCGCCGTGTGACATCAGAACGAGGGAGGGTCCGTGGTAAAGCTCGGAATCATGATTGAGGGCCAGGAAGGCCTGAACTGGGAGCGTTGGAACAGGCTGATCGACGATGCGGAGCGGTTGGGCTTTGACTCGCTCTGGCGGTCGGACCATCTGTTCTCGGTGATGGGTGAGTCGCAGCGGGAGACGCTGGCGCTCTGGCCCTCACTGACGGCAGTGGCGCTCAAGAGCAGCCGGATTGAGTTCGGGCAACTGGTCTCGCCAACGAGTTTCCGGCATCCGGTTCACCTTGCGTCGGATGGTGCGGCTGTTGACCGGGCGTCCGGTGGCCGGTTCTGGCTGGGCGTCGGGGCAGGCTGGAACGAGAGCGAGCATGCATCGTTTGGCTTTCGTCTTCCGCCGCTCAAGGAGCGGATGGATCGCTTCGAGGAATCGCTGAAGGTCATCAAGTTGCTCGGGACAGGCGAGCCGGCGACGTTCAAGGGCGAGCACTTTCAGCTCGACGGGGCGCGGACGACGTTCACGCCTGAGCGAGCGTCTGGCGTTCGGTTGATGATCGGCGGTAGCGGCGAGAAGCGCACGCTACGGCTGGTTGCCGAGTACGCCGACGAGTGGAATGCGACGCTCGCGGCCCACGACACTTACGACCAGAAGACCAAGGTGCTGCATCGCCACTGTGAAGCGGTCGGACGCGATCCGGGCGAGATTCGCCGCTCGATGATGATCGGCCATATTGTCGGCAGCACCGATGCAGAAGTCCGGCAGCGGGCAGCGCAGCTCCAGGAGATGGTGCCTGGCATGCGCGACGTTGACGTGAGCGAACTCATGACGCGGCAGCGCGAGCGTGGCTGGCTGGTCGGAACTCCGGCCCAAGTGATCGAACAGATCCAGGGCCGCGCCGCCCAGGGCGTCGAGCGGATCATGATGCAGACGTTCCTGATGGACGACGTCGAGCAACTTGAACTGATCGCGAGCGAGATCATCCCACACGTCTAGGTAGTGTCGGGATTGGGGATTGGGGATTCGGGGTCGTCGGAAGGGTTCGTGCCCCGTCAATGCCCCCAATCCCCAATCCCCGATCCCCAATCCCCAATCCCGTCGTCTTATCCCAGCCTGACCGTCTGCTCGTAATAGGCATCCTCGGCGGTCAAGATGCGTTCGGCCAGCGGTGGGTGCGAGTGGAGCAGGACGGTGATCGCGCGTGGCGGGTTCGGGTCGGCGAGGTTAGTTTCGGCAAGGCGGGCCATCGCGGAGGCGTAGGCGGCCGGGTTGCCGGTCAGTTCGATCGCGTACCGGTCGGCCTTCCGCTCGATTGACCGGCTCCATGCCAGTTGCAGCGGCGTGATCAGGAGTCCGACGACCGTCGTCACGAGACCGATGACCGGAAGCGAGCGGGGATTGGCGAGGTCACTCGTGCCAGTCAGCGACGGCATCGTGCGGAGGGTTCTGCGGGCAACGACGTCGGTCAGCCATGCCGTCGCAAGGGTCGAGACGCTGGAGAGGGCGATCCCGCGCCAGATGTCACGGTGGACCTGATGGGCGGTTTCGTGCGCCACGACGCCCTCAATCTCCTCTGGCGTGAACTCGGCCAGCATCGTATCGGCGAGGACGATCCGCTTGGTCCGGCCAATTCCCGCGAAGAAGGCATTGGCCTTGGACGTCCGCCGGCTCATGTCCATCTGAAGCACATCGGCGACCGGCACACCGGCCCGGTCGGTGAGTTCTTTCAGCCGTGCGGCGAGGGCTTCATCCTCCAGCGGCTCGTACTTGTTGAAGCGCGGCAGGATCAACACCGGGAAGAGTTGGGCGAAGATCGTGGTCAGCGGGATGACTGCACCAGCGCAGACCAGCCACCAGCGCTGTGGCCAGCGGCGGATCGTCGCGTAGACTCCTTCGATCAGACCGACTTCCAGGGGCGTCGAGATGGCCTTCGCCTTGACCGCGTCAATCGCCCAGCCGGCCGCAGGCTGGTTGCTGAGGCCGTAGCGCTTCTCGACAACGTGACCACTGATAAACGACAGCGGGAGGGTCAGCAGCCACGAGGTGAACGAAATCGCGAGCGAGTAGCCGGTCCTCTGAGCGATCGAGGCGTTCGACTTTGGCAGCAGACGGTCGTTGAAGCGACTGGCCGCGCTGGTAAACACGAATGCTGCCGTGGAGAGCAGGCCTGTGGCCATGCTGATCAACGCCAGCCGGTCTTTCAGACGGCTGTAATCGCGTGCGCGTTCGGACGTTTCCAATGGCATTTCCTCCCTCGCAGTTTTCCTCGATTGCAGCGATGATTGTGCCAGAGGGCGGGGCTTGGGACGTGGGACGCGGGACGCGGTGAACCGTAATGCGTAATGCGTAATGCGTGAGGCGTGATGCGGTCGATCCATTCGCGTCCCGCGTCCCACGTCCCACGTCCCGACAACAGACGTAAATCGGAAAGTCGAGGTTTGTCGTGACAGAGACACGGCCACGGGCGCGTGAGTTCGGGGTGCGGATTGGGACGATGGCGACCGGGCCGGTTAACGCCATCACCGACGTGGGAGATGTCCGCGTCGGGCAGGTGACGCTGATCGAGGGGGATGGTCCTCTCGTGCCGGGGAAGGGTCCGGTGCGGACGGGCGTGACCGTCATCATGCCGCACGGCGGAAATCTGTTCCGCGAGAAGGTTCCAGCAGCCATCCACGTCATCAATGGGTTCGGCAAGTGCATGGGGCAGGAGCAGGTTGACGAACTTGGAAACATGGAGGGTCCGATCGCGCTGACCGGGACGATGAACGTCGGCCTCGTGACGGACGCGATCGTCGCCTACGGCGTGCGCGAGAACCCGGACATCGGTGTGCGCACGTCGACAATTAACCCGGTCGTCGGTGAATGCTCCGATATGTACCTGAACGACATGCAGGGCCGCCACGTCCGCGAGCAGCACGTCCTCGCAGCAATCGACGCCGCCAGCGGTGGCCCGGTTGAGGAGGGCGCGGTCGGCGCAGGCACCGGTATGTCGATGTTCGGTTACAAAGGCGGCATCGGCACGGCGTCCCGCGTCACACCCGCTGAACTCGGCGGCTGGACGGTTGGCGTCCTCGTCCTGGCCAATTACGGTCGGCGAGACCAGTTGCGGATCGACGGCGTGCCGGTCGGGGAGGCGTTGACGGGACGCCGTACGTGGGACGCGGGACGCGAGGATGCAACTGATTCGCGTCCCACGTCCCGCGTCACACGTCCCGACGACGACACCGAACGCGGCTCGATCATGATGATCGTCGCGACGGATGCGCCGTTGCTGGATCGCGGTCTGAAGCGCATCGCGCGCCGGGCTGGGATTGGGTTGGCCCGGACCGGTTCGATCGCCGGGAACGGGAGTGGTGACTACGTGATCGCCTTCTCGACCTCCGAAAAGGTCCGAATCGCGCATGAGCCAGATGGGTTGACGCAGACGGTCGAGATCGTCGTCGAGGACGGCCCGGCCATCGACGCGCTCTTCCAGGCAACGGTCGAAGCGACCGAGGAGGCGATCCTCAACGCACTCTTCAAGGCAACGACGGTCACTGGCCGGGACGGCAACACCCGCGAGGCGCTGCCGCTGGAGCCGGTGCGGGAGATCATGCGGGCGCACAGGCGGCTGTTCGAAACTGACGCGGCTGGAGCGTGAGGAGCGCATCGTGACTTCGATTGACGAGCGGATTCGTAGGATCGAGACGAGCATCGTCGGTTCGGATAGCGGCTGGAGCGGGCGGACGTTCACGCTCGCCGAGCGGATGCGCCAGTTACGGGTGCCGGGCGTCTCTGCCGCCGTGTTCGAGGGTGGACAGGTAGCATGGGCACATGGCTGGGGGGTACGTGCGGTTGACGGCGACCGGGTGGGGCCAGAGACGATGTTCTCGGCTGCCTCCATCTCGAAGCCCGTTGCAGCGACGGCGGCCATCCGTCTTGTCCAGCAGGGTGTCCTTGGTCTCGATGATGACGTCAACGACCACTTGACGAGTTGGCGCGTTCCTGCCGTTGGAGACTGGCAGCCGGTGGTAACGTTGCGACAGATCCTGTCACATACTGCTGGTCTCACCGTCGGCGGATTCCCCGGCTACCTGCGCTCCGAAGCGATACCAGAGCCGCGCCAGATCCTCGATGGCGAAGTGCCAGCCAACACTCCACCAGTTCGAGTAGACATTCTGCCAGGGACCCAGTTCCGCTATGCTGGAGGTGGAACGACCGTCATGCAGGTGCTACTCGAAGACGTGACCGGTGTGCCGTTTGCGCGACTCGTCCGCGAACTCGTCCTGGAACCGCTGGGGATGACGCGCAGCACCTATGAGCAGCCAATTCCGGAGAGTTGGGGTGATTTCGCGACGGGACACTATCACGGTGGAGCGATAGTGCCGGGCGGCGCCTATGTCATGCCTGAACTGGCGGCGGCAGGACTCTGGACGACACCAACCGATCTGTGTCGCTTTGGACTTGGCTTTCTGAACGCACTTGCCGGTGAGGACCGGACGTTTATGACGCCAGACCTCGCTGAGCAGATGCTCGAATCGCAGGCGACACTGTCGGAAGGGCAGATCACGCCGGGATTCTTCGTCAGCGGCCAGGATGCGACCTTCCGATTCGGACACTCCGGCAGCAACATCGGTTTCAAGTGCCGTTTCGTCGTCTACCGCGAACCCGGTTGCGGCATGGCGGTCATGACCAACGGCGAGGCCGGTGCAACGCTTGTGGCTGAACTAATGTCCGCAATCGCCCAGGAGTACGGCTGGCCGACCGACACCAGCGGTAGCGGCGATCCGTGGGACGACGCAGCTCCGCACAGCGAACGATACGAGGGACGCTATGAGGTTCGTTCAGGCGTCACGATCGAGGTTCGCAGGATCAACGACCAGCTGTCGATGCTGCTGCCCCGACAGGCGCCGCTGACGCTACGCGCGATCGATGATGACGCATTCGAATGCGGGCCGCTCAAGACTCGGGTAGTGTTCGATGGCTCAAATGCGGAACCGACCTTGACGATTCATCAGTCTGGCGAACAATTGGTGGCTCAGAGGGTTCATCCGTAGACAGCGAGTCTCGCTAGCATCACGCGATAAACTGGGTGGCGAGTCCAGGTCTGCGGCGGGGATGACGGGGCAGGTGAGTGGCGAGCGAGCAGGTCCAGCAGATCCCACAACGGACATGCCCGGAATGCGGCAGTACGAACACGGTTCTGGTCCAGCGCGGGTTCGCGGGGACGACGGACGATCACAATCAGTACTTCACGTGCAACGCGTGCGGGAAGGTGACGTTCGAGATTCTCTCGCGAACCCCGCGTGAGATTCGGGTTGGCCGGCTTGAGTTAGGGCGTCAGGTCCGCCATGAGGGCGGCGAGTACGTTGTCTCGCGCATCCTGAAGGTCGGGCTGAACGAATCCCTGGTTTATCTCAAGCCGGCCGTTGCCGATACGTCGAACGGTCCGAGGGGGTCGGCTACTCGCCTTCCACCTCGACGTCGCTGATCGCCTCGCCCTTGCGGTAGGGCAGCCGTGGCGTCGGCGTGATATCGCGCACCATGCTCAACGTGTTCGTCACACCGAGCCGGTTGAAGATCAGTTCGAAGCGCGCCCCGAGTTCCGACATAATCTGGCCGCGAGCGTCGTCCGGCAGGTCCCACATCTGCTTCTTGAACGGGCCGATGCCGCGCTTGCGAGCGGTGTAATAGAACTGCGCGTCGGTCATGTCCGGCTTGCGCTCGTTCTGGTGATGCTCTTCGAGGTAGGCGTAAATCTCGTTGCGCAGGTCGGCCGGGAACGCCTCGCTGTCGTAGATCATCGACTGGAAGGCCGTCGCAAGGTGGACCTCGCAGGCGTTGGCCTGTGCGAAGCGGTCGAAGGCTTCCTCCGGCAGCGTCGATGCACCGTGCTGGACAGCGCCGCCCATCTGGTACTCGTTGCGTGCGACCGTCGAGAGTTCACCGAGGGTATCGAAGTCGACCTTGACCTTTGCGATCGAGCCGTCCGGCATGACGATGCCGCCGTGGCTTGTGCCGGTCTGGACGCTGATCTTCGAGATACCCGTCAGACTCCCGCCGTTCATGCCGGCCAGTTCGCGCTGGTAGGCACGCATGAAGGCGTGTAGTTCGGCGACGGTTGAGTTCTCGGTCCCGACCTCGCCGATCTCCGCGCCGACCGAGACGGTGATGTCGTCCGGCTCATTCTCGCGAATGTAGGCGGTCAGTTGGGCGGAGCGGAGGGCGTTGTCGGCCTGCTGGGCGTCTTCGCCATTGAGGGAGAGGTCGACGATTGTCGAGGTGTCGACGTCGATGTTGAAGAAGCCAGCCGCCAGCGCCTCGTCGATCAGGTCGCGGACACCCTGGACTTCCTTCTCGGGATCGTCCTTATAACCCTTGGCGTTGATCTGGAAGTGGTCGCCCTGGATGAAGACCGGACCCTCGTGGCCGGACTTGATGGCGGCCGCCAGAACGGAGGTGGTGTACTCCTCCGGCCGCTGGTGGGTGTAACCCATTTCAGAGCGGGCGATCTCGAAGATGACCTGGCCGACGTCGAGTTTCTGTGCCGACTTGAAGATCGTGCAGGCGGTGTCGTAAGTCAGCGCGCGGACGTTGATGGCAGGTGTCGTCTGGTTGTTCCACATGCCACGTCCACCGGCGATGTAGAAGTCATGGATCGAGGCTGGCCGGCAGCCAAGTTCCTGGGCTGTCTCCCAGATCAGCCAGCGAGCGATCTGGCGTGGCTCGTCCGTGCCGAAGACGGCTGTGTAGGCGAGGTTGTCGATCAGGTCGCGGCGCAGACCTGCAGCGTCGTTGACGGTGACGCTGCGAGCCTTGAGGTCGGCCACACCATGCTTTCCAAAAGCATCGAGCAACTCACTCCTGGTTTCGAATGCGCGCATTGGCATCCTGATCCCCCTCCCTGTTTGTGCGGCGAATCCGTCAGAGACGGTCGTGCAACTATCATACCGCTGATGGCGTGGGGATCGGGATTGGGGATCGGGGAATGGGGGGGCTTGAACGCCGTTCAGCCTCATCGAGGAACCTGGCAGTTCAAGACCCCCGAATCCCCAATCCCCAATCCCCAATCCCCGTTCCACTACTGTTCGACGATCAACGTCCCTTCCATCCCGGCGGAAGCGTGGCCGGGGATGTCGCAGTAGATCCGGTACTCGCCGGGGGAGTCCGGGGCGGTGAAGGTGAAGGACTTGCCGTCGTTGGCGCTCAGGTCTTCGTCGGCGTCCGCATCGTCAATGCGAAAGTTGTGCTTGACCGAGCCATCGTTGACGAGGGCGATCTCGACATCCGAACCGGCTTTGACGGTCAGCGTCTTGGGGTCGAAACGCATCTCGTCCATCGAAACGGGCGTGCCGGACAGGGTCGAGGCATCAAATGGTTCGCCATCCCCGCAGGCAGCAAGGGCGAGCGTCGCCACGAACGTGACTGACAGCAGCGTCAGCCTGGAAATACGCATGGAGAAATCCCTCCCGAGGCTAGAGTCGGGCGTTCAGACGCGTCGTATGACGCTGGGATGAGTATACGGCGGTGGGGATTGGGGAATGGGGATTGGGGATTGGGGGGGCTTGAACTGGCAGGCCACTCAATGAGGTTGAACGGCGTTCAAGACCCCCCAGTCCCCAATCCCTAATCCCGTCGCTACATATGACTATCGAACCAGCCGGTCAGCCGCTCCAGGCGTTCGATGCGGTGTTTGGGCTGGCCTGCGCGGGAGAGGTTGTGGGATTCGTTGGGGAAGCGGACGAATTCGACTTCCTTGCCGAGTTTCTTGAGGGCGACGAACAACTCCTCGCCCTGGGTAATTGGGCAGCGCAGGTCGTTCTCCGAGTGCAGGATCAGGACCGGCGTCGTGACGTTCTTGACGTAGGTGAGCGGTGAGCGTTCGAGGTAGAACTCGGCGTTGTCGTAGGGTGTCCCTTGGAACTCCCAGTCGTTGTACATCATCGTGAAGTCGCTGGTGCCGTACTGCGAGATTCGGTTGCAGGTCGAGCGCATCGTGACGGCGGCCTTGAACTGGTTGGTCTGGCCAATGATCCAGTTAGTCATGTAGCCGCCATACGAGCCACCAGTGACTCCGAGTCGGTTCATATCGACATAACCCAGCGATTCGAGGACCGGCAATCCCGCCATCACGTCGCGGTAGTCGGCGCCACCCCAGTCGTTCATCGACCCGGCGACGAAGGACTGGCCGTAGCCGGTGCTGCCGCGTGGGTTGGTGTAGAGGACGATATAGCCACGGGCGGCCAGGACGTGCATCTCGTGGAAGAAACCAACGCCGTACATGCCGTGCGGGCCACCGTGGATCTGAACGACAGCCGGGTACTTGGCGTTCGGGTTGAAGCCGGGCGGGTGGAGCAGCCAGCCGTGGATTTCGACGCCGGGATCGCTCTCGAAGGTGATCTCCTTGACGTCGCCCAGCTCTATGCCGGACATGAACGCGTCGTTGTGCGACGAGATGCGTGTCTCGGTGCCATTTGGCGAACAGACGAAGACCTCGGTCGGCAGGTCCATCGTGCTGGCGGCGAACGCGATCGTGCCGTTGGCTGCGACCGTGAACGACTGGATGTCGCGGACACCGGATGCGAGCGGTTCCGGGCCGCCCTCGGTTGGGCAGGTGTAAATGTGAGTGCTGCCGCGATCGGAGATCAGCGAGAGGACGGCCGAGTCGTCACTGGTCCAGATCGGTGACTGGTTGGGGACGCCATAGCGAGCGTCGGCAATCGAGGAGTTACCGGGTTCGCGGTCGAGGCCGACGAGCAGGCCGCTGATCTCGTCCGTGTTGGGGTCCCAGGTGTAGATGTTGTCGATCGTCGATGGGCCGTATGGTTCGACGACCGGATGGCCGGTGTAGGCGAGGATGCCGGACGGCGACCACGCGGGCGTTGCGTAGTTGCCATCCTCTGGTGTGACGCGGCGTGATTCGTTGTTGTGCAGGTCGGTGACCCAGATATCGCTGAGGGCGTTGTTGCCGTTGTCAGCAGTCCGGTTCGACATGCAGGCCAGGTAGCGACCATCTGGGGAGATGGCAGGCTGTGCGCAGTCAAAGTCGCCGCTGGTGAGTGCGCGTGGCTCGCCGCCGGTCAGATCGGCGACGAAGACGTGTCGACGCTTGCCGTCGAGGAACCCTTCTCCGTCGGCCTTGTAGCGCAGCGTTGTGATGACGCGGGTGTCGGACTTTGGTTTGTCCTCCTCGGCGAGTTCGACCTTGGTGGTGTAGTAGACGCCGGTTCCATCGGGGAGCCAGCCGATCTCGGAGGCGCCATTGGGGCCATCGGTGATCTGCCAGGCCTCGCCGCCATCGGTCGGGATGACCCAGATCTGGTTCTTACCGGAACGGTCGGAGAGGAAGGCCAGGTGGCTACCGTCCGGAGACCAGCGCGGGTTGGTGTCTTTGCCACTGCCGCCGGTGAAGCGGAACGGTTTGTCGGAATCGTCGGTTGGCGCGAGCCAGATGCTGGACTTGTAGCCGTTCTTGTCGCGATCGACGGTCGTGGCGACCCAGGCAACCCTGGTACCGTCGGGGGAGATGTTCGGGTCAGCGACGAAGACCAGGTTGTAGAGGTCGTCGATCTCGATTGGTCGGCGGGTTTCGGGCATCAGGGTGTTCCTTCCTCGGGACATCAGATCGTCGGGGCATTGTAGCCGGGAACGGCTATGATGGATGGCGTTGTATCTGAGTGATGGGAACAACGATGCTGTACGCCGTTGTGGCGGTGGTGATTCTGGTGTTGTGGGTGGGTGCCTACTTCGCGCAGCGGCGGGTGGGTGTCTCGCGGAACTGGATCGGTTTCGATCTGGTGTTCGGGATCGTCGTCGGCGTGATCGTTACGGTCCAGGAGGGTCCGATCCAGGGACTCGTGGTTGGACTGGCGGCTGTCCCACTGCTGGTGCTGTTCAGCGCCGTCCGAACCGTTCATCTGCGCTACATCGAGCGAAAGACGCAGGCGATTCTGGACGGCACTCCGGGGATGCGCGACGCATACGAGCGGCGCGGAATCCCTTCCCGCCGGGAGCGCCGCGCCGAGCGCGATCGTGAGGGGTAGACGATAGCCTCAGCGACCAACCATCTCGTTGACGGTCACGAACTGGTAACCGAGCGCGCGAAGGCCGTCGATGATGGCGGGTAGTGCCTCGGCGTCCGCTGAGGCTGCGCCGACGTGGAAAAGGTGGATTGCGCCGGGAACGGTGCCGTCGATCGTCCGCGTCGTGATTTCTTCGGCGCTGAGCCCATTCCAACCGAGTGAGTCGACAGCCCACATGACGTTGACGGTGTAGCCGTTTGCCTGCAGGTCTGCGATGACGGAATCGTCGTAGTCGCCGTAGGGCGGGCGGAAGTAGGGGCGCATGTCGTAGCCGGCGATGGCTTCGACGGCGGCTTCGGTGATGCGGAGTTCCTCGGCGCGTTCGGCGCTTGAGAGTGGCTCGGCGCCGGTTGATCTGCCGGTCCACGAGCGGTGGGTCGCTGTGTGGTTGATGAGCGTGTGTCCCTCGTTGACCATCCGCAGGATCAGGTCTGGATTCTCCTCGGCCCAGTTTGCCGTCATCCCGAAGGTGGCGACGACGCCTTCAGATAGGAGCGTGTCGAGAATGTCTGCCGCGTAGCCACGGTCGGACCCGGCGTCGAAGGTGAGCGCAACGATCAATTCGTCAGTGTCGGCTGTCCGGATCGTGATGAACTCCTGCGACGCGGGTTGCGTTGCGGTTGGCGCTGGGGACGTAGGTGTTGGTGTGACGGTTGGTTCGGGCGTGCTGGTCGGCGCGACGGTAGGCTCGCTGGTCGCTGTCGGTGATGGTGTCTCGGTTGGTGGAGCAGTCGTCGGCGTGCTGGTTATCGTGGGCGATGGTGTTTCAGTCGGTGTCGGGATGCTCGTCGAGGCGGCGGGAGCCGTTTCGGTTGCCGCCGACGTTGTTGCTGTTGGGTCGCCGTTGTCATCCGGGCCGGAGCAGGCGATCAGGGTTGCCGCGAGCACGAGGATAACGAGGAGAGGAATCCGACGCAGCATGGTACGTAGCTCCAGTGTTGTGTCTCGCGGCAGGCACAACGCGCTGTCGCTCGGTGATGAGAAGCCGAGCCGGATTCACTCGTTACAGGGCGTGGCGTTGAGTTCAGCTAGAGGCCGATCGCGCTGAACGCCTCTTCGTATGGGGCCAGCGGTCGCGCCTCATCGACGTCGATTCCGGCGGCGCGAGTGACTTCCAAGGCGAACCACTGCAGGGGAATCGCGGTCAGAATCGGTGTCAGCGCTTCGACCGTTGCCGGAAGCGGCGTGTGCCAGCGGCTTCCGTCGTTGAGCGCGCCGATCTTCCAGCGCGGGAAGCCGATGCTGTTGCTGACGACTGCGAAGTCCGCCTGGCGGTCGTCGGCGGCTCCGGCTGGTGCGATCTGGATCACGAGGTCGTCGGGCCGGTGGGCGAGGAGTCCGCCGTGCAGCGCGTCTTCGAGGTGGGCACCTTCGCAGATCAGATGTGCCAGTGTCTTGACGAGTAGCGCACCGGCACGGGCTGCTCCGGCGTTGCCTCCGGAACCGAGGATGAGCGTGCGGCGGTCGGGCTGGGCGGCTTCGGCGGCGACGGCGGTTGCCGTCTCGCGGGTCGCCAGCATGGTGCGCGTCATTTCGGGCAGGCTGGCGACGGCGGTAGCCAGGCGGGATTGCGGCTCGGTCCGGGCGGCGATGGCTGCGAGAATCGCGAGGGCTCCCGTGAAAGGTGCGGCAGGCGCGTCTTCCCGGCCACGGCTCGTGTCGATGCGGACATCGGCGCCGCGCATGCCGTCCGGCTGATCCGAGATGACAACTGTCTTGAGGCCGGCATGGATGGCACGTTGGAGGACACGAGCGGTGTAGGCATTGGTCCCACGATGGGCGAAGACGATCAGCAGATCGCCGGGATCGAAACTGGTCGGATAGGTGGCGGTGTCGAATGCGTTGGCCGAGCGGGCATCGATCCCGATGGTGCGCAGGATCTGTTCGGCGACCTGTGCGGAAATCGCGCTCAGTCCGACGCCACAAAGCCGGACGCGGCGGGAACCGGCCAGCAGGACGGCGGCGTCGCGGATGCCGTCGAAGTTCGCGGTGATCGCCTGTGAGATCGCGTCGGGCTGGCCGGCAATCGCGGCTTCGAGCCGGGCGAGACCGTCGGTGCGTTCGATACCGGGCGTCGGCTGCGTCATCGGGGTTTCCTCAGTTCTGGGGCAGAGACGGCCCGGCATCACGCCAGGCCGTCAGGTCTCTTGCAGGATGATACGTTGCTGTGCTGGCTACCAGATGCCCAGTTCGTCGCGGGCATCCTCGCTCATCATGGCCGGTGACCAGGGCGGCGACCAGACGATGCGGACCTGAACGTCGCCCGCGCCTTCCATCTTGCCGACAGCCAACTGGACATCGGAGATGATCTGTGGGCCGAGCGGGCAACCCATCGACGTGAGAGTCATCGTGACTTCGACATTGTTGGTCTCGTCGCTGACGGCGTCGTAGACGAGGCCGAGGTCGACAATGTTGATGCCAATTTCGGGGTCGTAGACTTCCTTGAGCGATTCGAGGATATCGTCTTTCATGAGTGTCGCCATGTGTGCTCCTTGTGGTCGGCGGTGTCGGTCGGTCGTACGCTCAATTGTACCGTTCCGCCGCTGATGGGCTGCCTAACTCGCCCGTGGCGTGGTCGCGACCTGGACCTCGTCGCCGACGATGCGGACATCGAACGTCGGGAGTGGTCGGGTCGCGGGGAATGATTCGACGGCGCCGGTGCGAATGTTGAAGGCCGCGCCATGCAACGGGCACTCGACGACATCATCGAAGATCTCACCCTCGGTCAGCGAGGCTTCCTCGTGGGTGCAGGTGTCGTCGAAGGCGAGGTACTCGCCATCGACATTGGCGATGCCGACGAGCATCCGGCCAACTTTGACGGCTTTCATCTCGCCCGGTTGCAGATCGGTGGTCTTTGCTACGGTAACGTACTCCACGCTTCCCTCGTCCTCTGGTCCCGCGTCCGGTTGTCGTCGCGGGTGAATCTGCCAGACGGCAGCGACTATCCCTCGTCCTCTTCGCCGGGCCAGCCGGTGTAGCCGTAGGCGCTGGCTTTGAGGACCTTCAGTGGCAGCAGCGCGCACTTGATTCGGGCCGGGCTGATCGGAATGCCGAGTTCTTCGAGCAGGTCGTCCTTCGAGAGTTCGCGGACATCTTGAATGTTCTGGCCAGCGACCATTTCGGTCAGCATCGAGGCCGATGCCTGCGAGATAGCGCAGCCACGACCGCTGAAACGGATCTCACTGATCGTATCGCCGTCGAGGCGGAGGTCCATCCGCACGCGGTCCCCGCAGAGCGGGTTGGTGTCCTCGTAGCTGGCATCGTTCGGGTCGAGAGTGCCGTGGTTGCGAGGGTTACGGTAGTGGTCGAGGATCTGCTCGCGATAGATGTCGGACATACTCCTGTTTTCCATTCTCCAGGCGGTGATGCGGTCCGCTGGCGGCTATCTGGATTGTTGCACAGAAGGCAGGGAGTCGCCGGAATTCCGGCGGACAGCGGCGAGCGGGACCGGTTCAATACTGATCCCGCTTGAGCTACCAGATGGCGGTGGATGGTGATCCCTCGTTCGTGATCGTTACGCGACGGTCACGAGATGACGGCTGTGGCTGGCAATCGCGGCGTGGATGACGTTCAGACCAAGCAGGGCGCACGCGAGCCGGGAACTGGTCAGCGTGATGCCGAGTTCGGCGAGCAGGTCATCGGCGGTCAGTGTCGCGATGTCGCTCAGGTGACGGCCATCCACGATCTCGCTCAGGATCGAGGAGGCTGCGATCGAGATGGCACAGCCGGTTCCGCTGAACCGGATTGCGTCGATTGCGTCGCCGGATATGCGCAGGTCGACGCGGATACGGTCGCCGCAGAGTGAGTTCTCATCTTCGTGGGAGACGGAGTAGGGGTCGAGCGTGCCGAAGTTCCTCGGATTGGCGCAGTGGTCGAGGATGGTTGGTGTGTACAACGCTGCCATCGGTCAGACCGCCTTGCCGAAGACACGAAGGGTGGTTCGAATGGCCCGGATCAGACGGTCGACGTCTTCTTCCGTGTTGTAGAGGTAGAAACTGGCGCGGGTGGAGGCACTAATGCCGAAGCGAGCGTGCAGCGGCTGCGTACAGTGGTGTCCGGCGCGGACGCAGACGGCGTCCTGATCGAGGATGCTGCCGACATCGTGCGGATGGATTCCGGCGAGATTGAACGCGATGACACCACCGCGGTCTACAGGAGGCGGGCCATAGGTCGTCAGGTTCGGCATGGACGATAGTTGCTGCCATGCGTAGGTCGTGAGTGCCGCTTCGTGTGCGTGGATGGCGTCGAGGCCGATCTGCTGGAGGTAGTCGCAGGCTGCGCCGAGGCCGATTGCACCGGCGACATCGGGCGTCCCGGCCTCGAACTTGTCGGGTAGCGGTGCCCAGGTGGACTCATGGAGGCCGACCTGCCGGATCATCGAGCCGCCGGTCAGAAAGGGCGGCATGGATTCCAGTAGTTCCCTGCGCCCATACAGGACGCCGATGCCCATTGGCGCACACATCTTGTGGCCGGAGAGTGCGTAGAAGTCGGGATCGAGAGTCGTCAGATCGACGGGGAAGTGTGGCGCCGCCTGAGCGCCGTCGACCAACGCGAGTGCGCCCGCGTCGTGTGCGCGGGCGATGATCTGATCGATGGGATTGATCGTGCCGGTCATGTTGGAGACGTGACAACAGGCGACCAGCCTGACGCGGCCGCTGGCGAGGTGGCGGTCGAGGTCGTCGAGTTTCAGGTAGCCATTGTCGGTGACGCCGATGTACTCCAGCCGCGCGCCGGTTTCGCGGGCGACGATTTGCCAGGGCACGATGTTGGAGTGGTGCTCCATCACGGTCGTGACGATGATGTCGCCCGGCCGGAGAAACGAGCGGCCCCAACTCTGGGCGACGATGTTGATCGATTCGCTTGTGTTGCGCGTGAAGATGATCTGGCTGGAATCGGCGACGCCAAGGAAGCGCGCGACGCTTGCGCGAGCGTGCTCGAAGGCGTCGGTGGCGCGCTCGGAGAGCGAGTAAACGCCGCGATGGACGTTGGCGTTATCGCGTTCGTAGTAGTCGCGGATGGCGTCGATGACCGCCTGCGGCTTCTGCGAGGATGCGGCGCTGTCGAGGTAAGTAATCGGAAAGCCATTGTGCGTCTGCGACAGGATCAGGAACTGGCTGCGAAGCGCTACCGCGTCTAACGTCGTTGTCGGTACGGTTGCGGTCATGGAGGTGGTCCTTCCTGTTGACGATGCACCAGCGGAACGCCAGACGTGGACACGCATGGATAGCCCGTCATGCTGGTGCTGGTTCGACTTCGACATGATCTCACTATCGCGGGTAGTGCGCGGGGAGGCCATGAAGCCGGGTCACAGGTTGGGTCACAGTTTCAGGGAATGCGAAACCGGGGCCGCTGGTGTAGCGGCCCCGCTGCTATTGGCTTCGATGGGTCAGGCGAAGATCGAACGGACTTTGCGGAGGCCGGTGATCAGTCGATCGATGTCGTCGGTCGTGTTGTAGAGGTAGAAACTGGCGCGGGCCGATGCATCGAGGTCGTAGCGGGCGTGGAGTGGCTGGGTGCAGTGGTGTCCGGCACGGATGCAGACGGCGTCTTCGTCGAGGATCGACGCGACGTCGTGTGGATGGGCACCGGCGATATTGAAACTGATCGCTCCCGATCTTAGGGCTGGCGGGGGGCCATAGACGGTGACATCGGGGAGTTCGAGCAGCTGGTTCCAGGCGTAGTCGGTCAGGGCGATCTCGTGCTGGCGGATGGCGTCCATCGAGACGGCACTGATGTAGTCGCAGGAAGCGGCGAAACCGACGGCGTCGGCGACGCTGGGCGTTCCGGCTTCGAACTTGGCCGGGAGGTCGGCCCAGGTCGACTCGCGCAGGCCAACGGTGCGGATCATGTCGCCTCCGCCGAGGAACGGCGGCATTGCCTCAAAATGCTCCAGTTTGCCGTACAGGAAGCCGGAACCCATCGGGCCGCACATCTTGTGACCGGAGACAGTGTAGAAATCGACATCGAGTGCGGTAAGGTCGACCGGCAGGTGCGGGGCAGATTGTGCGCCGTCAAGTAGAACGAGTGCATCAGCGGCGTGGGCGCGGGCGATGATCTCCTCGACCGGGTTGATGGTGCCGAGCATGTTGGAAACGTGACAGGTGGCGACGAGTTTGACGCGGCCGGTCGCGAGGTGGCGGTCGAGGTCATCGAGGTCGAGCAGCCCGTCATCGGTGACGAACATGAACTCCAGCGAGGCGCCGCTGCGCTGGGCGGCCAGTTGCCAGGGGACGAGGTTGGAGTGGTGCTCCATCTCGCTGAGGACAATGATGTCGCCCTGCTTCAGGTTGGCGTCGGCCCAGGTGCGGGCGACGAGATTGATGGCTTCGGTCGTGTTGCGTGTGAAGATGATCTGCTTTGGCTTCGTACCGAAGAACGTCGCGACGGTTCGGCGGGCCTGCTCGTAGGCTTCGGTCGATCGTTCAGCAAGGGCGTAGACGCCACGGTGGACGTTGGCGTTGTCGTGCTCGTAGTAGTTTCGAATGGCGTCGATGACCGCCTGCGGCTTCTGGGATGACGCGGCGCTATCGAGGTAGGCGAGCGGCCGCTCACCGTCCTTCGGAGTCAGGATCGGGAAGTCGGCGCGAATGCGGGTGAGGTCGAGAGGCGTCGAGAGTGTTGTGTTCTGTGTCATGTCCTTCACCGAAGTGTCCTCGTCATGATCATCCTGCGGTTCGATCCACCACGAACTCATAGAGTGGCCGAAGATCCTCCATCGCGATTTGCAGGGTGTCGCGCATCACGCTCTGATCGGCGTCGATCTCAATTGCTCTGTGGAAATTGAGATATGGTGACACCGCCCGTTCTACCTGACGCCCGTCCTTCAGCGTGATGCGTTGCGTGGTTCTTCCTCCGTCGCTCGTGGCCAGACACGCCTGCGCTTCAAGGAGCGACCGCAGCCATTGTTCTGGAGTCAATTCGGCGAGCGTGCACGTCGGCGGCAGGATGTGTTGCTCGCGGTAATTTTGGACTCTTCCCGCAGCCTGCCATGCGTGTCGTTGAAGCGCGATCAGGACCAGGTTGGGATTGGCGACACGTTCCTTCGCTTCAAACAACCAGGGGTCTTTGAGTTCCTGTCGGATCAACTTGGCAATCGGCCAGTCGCTGTACTTCATGCCTTCGAGGTTGACGCCGACATTCGCAATGGTCGTTTGCGGGTCCGTCCATTCGATCCAGGCATTCCACTGGACTCCCAGGTTGCCATCGTGGAGGCCCATGATCCGGAGAGGTCCGCTGCCGAATGACTGCGGGTTGGCTGGCTGAAGCGTTTGGATAAATGCTTCTCGGAGTGAATCGAACCTCGGGTCGGTCTTCTCCATCAGTGTTTGCCAATGCTCTTCGTTGCGGATCGACGCGGACGAGGCCTGTTCTATGTACCTGGACCTGGAAATACGATGGGCTCCTCCGACGACGGTGCGGCACACCAGCGGAGAAGCCCATCGCTAACGATATGGCGTCTGTGATCGCGCTCGCTAGATCGTATAGCCGATCTTCTCGTCGATGGCGGCGCGGACGGTGGTCTGGACCGACTCGACCGGGACGCGCTCGATGACCTCGTCGAAGAAGCCGTCGACGATGAGCTTCTCGGCCTCGGTGCGGGTGATACCACGGCTCATGAGGTAGAAGATGTACTCCTCTTCGATCTGAGCGATGGTCGCACCGTGGGTGCAGCGGACATCGTTGGCACCGATCTCGAGGTTCGGGATCGAGTCAGCGCGGGCGTTCGGCGAGAGTGTCAGGTTGCGGTTGGCCTGATAGGCGTCGGTCTTATGGGCCTTTGGCCAGACCTTGATGACGCCAGAGTAAACCGAACGCGACGTGTCCTTGATGGCGCCCTTGAAGAGCAGGTCGCTGCCGGCGAACGGCGAGATGTGGTTCTGCCGGGTCTGGTGGTCGAAGTGCTGGGACTCGTCGGCGAAGTAGAGGCCGAGCATCTCGGCGGCCGAGCCTGCGCCAACCAGGTTGGACGCGATCAGCGCCTTCGAGAGATGCGAGCCGAGTGCGACGTTCAGGGTGCGGACAGCCGCATCCTGGTGGATGACGCCCTTCTGGGTGACGAAGTTCCAGACGTTGCGGCCCCAGTCCTGCACCTGGATGTAGCGGACCTGAGCACCTTCGGCGGCGTGGAGTTCGATGACGTTGTCGACGATCGACTCCTGGTCGAAGGTATCCGACTGGTAGTAATCGACGAAGGTAACGTCGGCGTTCTCCTCGGCGATGATCAGGACGTGGTTGAACGTCGACAGCCCACCAGAACCGATTGTCGAGAAGGCGCGGAACGGCAGTTCAACCTCGACGTCGGCCGGGACGTAGAGCAGCGTGCCTGTCGTCCAGAAGGCGCCATGGAGCGCGGCGAACTTGTTCTCGGACGCCGGGACGGCCTCCTCGGACATGAAGTACTTCTGGAGCAGTTCCGGGTACTCGCGGATGGCGGTGTCGAGGTCGGCAAAGATGACGCCCTGCTGGGTGACATCGGCATCGACCTCGAAGTACGTCGTCGCCGAATCGTGCTGGACGACGATGCCGGAGACATCACCGGCGGCTTCGATCTGGGCGGCGACGTTGGCCGGAAGTTCGGCGCGGCTGCTGACGCGGCCATCGAGTTCGCCGAACGGCGCGACTTCGTCGATCGGCAGCATACGGATGTCAGTCCGGCGCCACTCCTCGTCGGTGCGCTTGGGCATCGGGATCTGCTCGTAGGTCTGCCAGGCGTCGATGCGCTTCTGGCGCAACCAGTCTGGTTCATTGCGGCGGTGGGAGAGTTCCTCAACCGCCTCGCGCGAGAATCCCTTCGTCGCGCTGGTCGTGGTGGTTACCATGCGTCTCCTCGTTATGTGCGTGTGTTCGTGATGCGTGATGTGTACTGCGTGATGTGACTAGCACATCTAGATCCGCGTCACGCATTACGCATCACACATCACGATCTATCCGACAGAACCTTCCATCTCGAGCTGGATCAGGCGGTTGAGCTCGACGGCGTATTCGAGTGGGAGTTCCTTGGCGATCGGCTCGATGAAGCCGGAGACGATCATGCTCATCGCGTCGGCTTCTTCAATTCCGCGTGACTGCAGGTAGAAGAGTTGCTCGTCAGCGACCTTCGAGACGGTCGCCTCGTGGCCGATTGAGACTTCTTCTTCCTCAATCTCGATGTATGGGTAGGTGTCGGTCCGGCTCTCCTCGTCAAGCAGCAACGCGTCGCAGACGACGTTGGACTTGACGTGGTTGGCGCCCTTGTGGACCTTGACGAGACCGCGGTAGGACGAACGGCCGGTGCCCTTCGAGATCGACTTGGAGATGATCTGCGACGAGGTGTTCGGCGCGACGTGGACGACCTTGCCGCCGGCATCCTGGTGCATGCCGTCGGTGGCCATCGCGACCGAGAGGATCTCGCCGCGAGCGCCCGGCTCCATCAGCCAGACAGCCGGATACTTCATCGTGACCTTGCTGCCGAGGTTGCCATCAACCCACTCCATGGTGGCGTTCTTGTAGGCAGCGGCACGCTTGGTGACGAGGTTGTAGACGTTCTTCGACCAGTTCTGGATCGTCGTGTACCGGCAGCGAGCGCCTTCCTTGACGATGATCTCGACGACGGCCGAGTGGAGCGAGGCGGTTGAATAGGTCGGCGCGGTGCAGCCCTCGACGTAGTGGACGTAGGAGTCCTTCTCGCAGACGATCAGCGTCCGCTCGAACTGGCCCATGTTCTCGGCGTTGATGCGGAAGTAGGCCTGCAGCGGAACCTCGACCTTGACGCCTTCGGGGATGTAGACGAACGAACCACCCGACCAGACGGCCGAGTTGAGGGCCGCGAACTTGTTGTCGTTGGGCGGGATGATCGTGCCGAAGTACTTCTTGACGATCTCTGGATGCTCGCGCATGCCGGAGTCCATGTCGAGGAAGATGACGCCCATCTTCTCGAGGTCCTCGCGCAGCGAGTGGTAGACGACTTCGGACTCGTACTGGGCGCCGACGCCAGCCAGGAACTTCCGTTCGGCCTCGGGGATGCCGAGCTTCTCGAACGTTTCCTTAATGTAGGCCGGGACATCGTCCCATGTGCGGCCCTGCTTCTCGGCGGGGCGGATGTAGTAGTAGATGTCCTGGAAGTCGATCTCGGAGAGATCGGCGCCCCACGACGGCATTGGGCGCTTCTCGAAGTAATCGAGCGCCTTGAGCCGGAAGTCGAGCATCCACTCGGGCTCGCCCTTCATCTGGGAGATTTCGCGAACCTTCTCTGCGTTCAGGCCCTTCGAGGCCTTAAACACGTAATCTTCTTCGTCGCGGAACCCGTACTTATACTCTTCGGACGCGAGCTCGCGCTGTTCCTGGGTGACCAATAGGAGCCTCCTTCGGAGTCTGTCAGTTCGTCAGCCTGTCAGTTTGTCAGCTAGTTGGCCGGCTGTTGAATGCGTTCACCTTCTGACACACTGACCGGCTGACTGACTGATTAGCTGACCAGCTGACCCTCTGGTACGTACTTGTCCATGAACTTGTCGTAGCCGAGTTCTTCGAGCTCGATGGCGAGCTCGGGGCCGCCGGAGGTCACGATCTGGCCTTCGGACATGATGTGGACGAAGTTCGGCTTGATGTAGTTCAGCAGCCGCTGGTAGTGGGTGATGACGAGCATCGCCATCTCCGGGTTGAACAGCGCGTTGACGCCATCGGCGACAGTGCGGAGGGCGTCGATGTCGAGGCCGGAGTCGGTCTCGTCCATGATGCAGAACTCCGGCTCCAGCATCGCCATCTGGAGGATCTCGGCGCGCTTCTTCTCACCACCGGAGAAGCCCTCGTTGAGGTAGCGGTTGGCGAAGGACTCGTCGACCTGCAGCATCTTCATCTTCTCGCGCAGGGTCTGGCGGAACTCGCGTGGGGCGAACGGCTTGATGTCCTCGCCCTGGTCGGCGCGGCGCTGGCGGCGCGAGTTGGCGGCCATCCGAAGGAAGTTGGCCATCGAGACGCCCGGGATCGAAGTTGGGTACTGGAAGGCGAGGAACATGCCCAGCTGGGCGCGCTCGTCCGGACCCATCTCGAGGACGTTCTCTCCCTTATAAAGGACGGCGCCTTCGGTGACCTCGTAGTTCGGGTGACCGGCGACGGCGTAGGCGAGGGTGCTCTTGCCAGAGCCGTTCTTGCCCATCAGCGCGTGGATCTCACCGCGGTTGATGGTGAGGTTGACGCCGCGAAGGATTTCGGCGCCTTCGATGCCAGCGTGCAGGTTCTCAATGACAAACAATGGATTCGAGTCGCTCATGTCGCGGCTGTTGCCCCTCCGATAACTCCGAATGGGTGGACACACGGACATCGTGCGCCACGTTAAGTACCGACGGTGACGTCGAGACTTATTCTACTAAAAGGTTGACAAATACCATCGCAATGGATGACACGGCCAACCCATGCGAACCCGTCACGTTGACGGGTTAGAGCTGCCGGCTGCTGGACTGCTGGCAGGCCGGGCAGGTGCCTGAGAACACGGTCTGATGACCAGAGATTGCGAAGCCGGTCTGCTCGGATGCGACCTGGCGGGCGAAGAGCGCTTCCGGAACATCGACATCGACGAGCACGCCGCAGACGGTGCAGCGGACGTGGTCGTGCCGGTCGGTGCGCTTGTCGAAGCGGCTGGCCTCGTCGCCGAATGGGAACTCGAGAATCAGTCCGCGCTCGGCGAAGAGATGCAGCGTCCGGTAGACGGTGCCATAGGCAATCGACGGGTAGCGGGAATGGACACGTTCGAAGATCTCACCGGCGGTCAGGTGTCCGTCCGCATTCTGGACGGCCTCGAGGATGGCAGCCCGTTGCGGGGTCATCCGAAAGTCGGACTTCGCGTCGTGCGGTGCGGCACTCATTGGTGAGAATCACTCCCAGTTGAGAATCAGTCCTAACTCCTGTCGATAAACCATAGCAATCGAGTCGGGAATCGTCAAGGTGCAGGCGGGACGAATGAAGCGGGGAGGTGCGTTGGGATGGCGGCGATGCGCAATGGGCAATTCTGCACATGGAGCCGCATTCGCGTGGGTGGTTGAAATGGACAATCTCGTCGATGGCAGGTAGGGCGCTTCGGACGATGCTGTCAGTAGGGCGATGTGGCCCGTACGACGAAGGAGTCGAGAACGTGAATACTGCCTACAGGTGACGTTGCAATCTCGCGTACCAATCCTCTGACGGCATGCCGGGCAGGATGCCTTCGGCGTGCACTCGAGACGGCTGGGACGGCGTCCGTCGCCGTGCCCGGTGAAGTTCAAGAAGACAGGATAGGTCGCGCCCCTTCGTGATGCGGGAAATCGTTGTCCCGTGCCCGGCTGCTGCTATCGGCGTGCGTCGATGGCTGGCTGGATTCCCCCACTGCTGGCTAATACGTGCAACTGCGTTTCTGGTGCCGGTTCTGGCGCCGGGGCGGGCCGTCGCGTGCCGTGCGGGTGGGTGTATGAGCGACACGAGTGGGGTGTGGCGTGTTCGGGAGGTTGCAATGGTGGTCTCAGGAAGGCTGCCGGCTCGCCTGATCGCGGCGATCGGGTTGCTGGCGTTACTGGTTATTCCGTTACTGGCCGTCCAGCCAGTCAAGGCGTTCAAGCCATACACCCACGCCTATGCGTCCGACGACGCGCTGGCGGATGTCATCGACGATGGCAGGGTGACGATCGAAGGACAGGCGTATCAGGTCAATCCGCGCGTCGTGCAGGCCTTGCGCGATTATCCGGAGTTCTATCGCGGTGGGGTGATCGGGCCGGACGGGTTCCCGGACATTACCTACGGACAGTCGGTCATTCATCCGGAGAACACCGGTGAGTGGTTGCGCTACATCTTCGACCAGGCATGGCTCGCGCAGGAGAACGGCGCGTACACCGAGCAGGAGAAACTCCAGATTCTCGCGTTTGCCTATGGGTACCTGACCCATGCCGCTGGTGACATGTGGATGCACACGATGATCAACGAACTCTCGTTGGGTGTGTTCCCGGGCGTTGGCGAGATTCTGACACAAGAAGAGAAGGCGGCAATCGCGATTCGCCACCTCGTTCTTGAGGCGTACGTCGGTGAGGCGACCGAGGGGTACGACAAGAACAGCGAGCGGGGACCGGTCGGCGACGATACCAGCGATGACAGCACACCGCCGCTGACAATGGACGCACCGCATCGCTGGGTCTACAACACGCTGATCGACCCCAATGCACTGACGCCGAGGGCTGACCGGGGACCGATCATCGACGGATTCCTCGAACTGCGGGCGTCGCTGGCGGCCGAGTTGAGCAAGCCCGACCCGGCACCGTTGCAGGATGCGATCAACGCGTACGACGACACGGTCCAGACCTGGAACGACGCTCAGGACGATTGCAATTTCGAGGACGTTGAAGACGCGCTCCATGACATCGTCGCCTGCCCGATCGCGCTGGCGGGTGTCGTGTACCAGGGAACGATCGACTCGGCGGAAGCGTTCTTCGAGGCAATGACCGGCTCGATCGCGCTTGCGGTCGACGAGGTCAAGGATTCCTACATCGCGGCCTGGATCGACGACATCGACGAGGGGTTGCTGCACTGGAACGAACTTGGGCTGGCGATCTCACGCGGGATGTTCGACCCGCAGGCGCGCCGTGACGCCCAGAACGATATCTGCTGGCCGGAGGGCGGCGAGGGCGAGACCGACCGCGCCGACTGCGAAGATGGCCTCGGGATGACCGATGTCGTGCTGCATGAGGCCAATGACTTCATCACCGAGCATCTGCTCTCAATGGCCGGTGCGCCGGACCTGCTGGGTGAGATCATCGTGATCATCCAGGAGTTCGCGCACGTCTTCGACTTCGTTTCGTTGATCTTCGACCAGTTGCTGAACCCGATCGACGAGGCGATCGCTGACGTGAAGGAGCGCATCAAGAACTTCGTCCTCGACCAGGTTAAGGAAGCGCTCGGGATCGACATCGAGATGGTGGATAGCTTCCTGCACCACCCGACCTACTGGCTCAACGTCACTGAGATCCAGATCGAACTGCCCGGTCTCGGGCTGCGGACGATCGAACTGTTCGAGCCGGATACCCACGAGCGGCTGGATGCCTACCTTGGGCTGGGGCCAGACCATCACGCCGGTGAGTTCGTTTTCGGTGATCTGGAGAGCACGCGCCTGAAGGATGACGTTGTCTTCGATGAGGCGACGTTCGGGGCGTTTTACAACACGTTGGTGCTGGAGCGGCTGGTACTGCTCGATGCAGGCGAGTTGAATCGCGTAATGGAGCGGGTGCTCGGGCAGTCGAGCGTGATTTACAGCGGTGTCGACGTTGCGACATTCGTGCCGACGACGGCCGGTGTGCCGACGAACATCATGTTCCAGCCGTTGGTGGGTACGGAGCCGTGGTTGCAGAACATCGACTCTGACCACGCCTGGCGGTTGAATCCGCTGCCGACGTTCTGCAACATCGGGTTGCCGGACTGTGACATCCCGGGCCTGAACCCAACACCACGTCCAGCAGCCGACAACGGTGGCACGGGCGAGTTCCCGATCTGGGAGTCGTGCGTGTTGCGACCGGCCTTCCGTGAACTTTTCATCGACTGGGAGAATGGCGGCGAGAACTTCCCGGACCTGAACGACGCCCCGTCGGCGGACCCGCGAACCGATCCGCTGCCACCGTCGATGGATCTGACGGTGCATGGAAACTCGGTCGTCAACGGCTCGACGACCTTCGTTGGGGAAGGTCACAACTTCGAGATCGCGGCGGTTGACGAGGTGTTCACCTCGAACGTGGTCAATATCGAGTACCGGGTCTATCCGGACGGCACGGCTCCGGGTCCGTGGCTGCCGTTGGGACACGGTGAGGAGTTTGCAATTCCGACCGACGGTGGCGACGGCGTCTGGCGGATCGACTTCCGCGCTGAGGACCCATGCCACACGTTCGTGAACGAGAGCGGCAGCGGGGCCGACCCGCTTCCACCGGCAACTGACTCGACGACGGTGGTACTGGACACGACGGCTCCGGTTATCTCAATCGTCTCGCCGCTGGATGGACAGGTCTTCGACTCGGATGACTTCAGCGCAATCGACTTCACGGTTAACGATGGTGCGCAGGGTTCGGGCGTTGCAAGCCAGTCGGTGACGCTGGACGGTAACACGGCCAGCGACGGACAGGTGCTCGACATGTTCCTGCTGGCGACCGGTCAGCATCAGATCAAGGCGACGGCGGTTGACCGGCTCGGTAACCAATCGGAACTGGCGTGGTCGTTCAAGATGCAGGCGACGTCGGCCAGCCTGATCGGTAACATCGATCGAGGCTACCAGGAGGGTCTGATCACGAATGGTCTGGCCTACCTGCGGCTGCGGGGCGACGCGTCGATGGCGGCGATCCCACACGCGACCGGGAATCACCGGCAGGAGTGGCACCGACTTGAGACGTTGATCGCGGAGTTCAAGCTTCAGCGGGGAACTGGAGTTCAGACCGCTTTCGCGAACAAGATGATCGGCTGGGCTCAGGAGATCATCAATGAACGCCGGTAGTCAGGAGGTATGAGAGCACCGAACCTGACTTACCAGCAGTAACTTAACGGGCGTCTTGAGTACGCCAGCAGCGAAAGCCCCGCCGGTCATGCCATGACCGGCGGGGCTTTTGAGTAGTCGGAGATGGCATGGCCAGATCGTATTGACAAGTCCGGTACAAACGCCATACTCAAAATACCTGAATAGACACGGGGCTGCGCAGCGCGGAGCGGTGTCCAGACGGCAGTATCGTCTGAACTTGTCATATTGGTGTTTCTGACACCGTCGTGTGTTGTTGTGTGCTCCAGGTACACGGTGCGAGCGTTCGAGCACAGCGTGGGAGGAACGCGTGATGGTATCGAACCAGCAACGCTGGCCGTGGCGAGTCGTCGCGGTAATTGGTCTTTTTGCGGTTCTGGTGGTGCCGCTTCTTGCAGTCCAGCCGGTTCAGGCATTCAAGCCGTATACGCATGCGAGTTCGTCCGACCGCGCACTGGAAGACGTCCTGGATGACGGCATGGTGACGATCAACGGGCGTGAGTATGCCGTCGACCCACGGGTCGTCCAGGCGTTGGAAACGTATCCGGAGTTTTACCGGGGCGGGACGATTGGGCCGGATGGCTTTCCCGATCTGACGTATGGCCAGTCGGTGATCCACCCGGAGAAGACTGGCGAATGGATGCGCTACGTCTTCGACAGGGCCTGGGAAGCGCAGACGGATATCGCGACCTATCCGAGCGACGCGGAGCGATTGCAGATCCTGGCGTTCGCGTACGGGTATCTGACGCACGCGGCCGGCGATATGTGGGCGCATACGCTCGTGAATGATGCGTCGCTGGGTGTGTTCCCGGGCGTTGGCGAGATTCTGACCGAGGTCGACAAGGCGGCGATCGCGATCCGCCATATCATCATCGAGGGGTACATTGGTGATGCGACGAACGGGTACGACGGCAATCCGGATCGGACCACGCTTGCCAACGGCGACGTCAGCGATGACAGCACGCCGGCAGTAACGATCGACGCGCCGCATCGGTTTGTTTACAACACGCTGATCGACCCGAATGCGCCGACGCCAGCACCTGGTCGCGGTCCGATCATTGATGCGTTCCTCTCATTGAGAGCATCGCTGGCAGCCGAACTTGACAATCCGAATCCACAGCCGCTTCAGGATGCGCTGAATGCGTACAGTTCGACGGTCGAGAAGTGGGAAGGTGTCAAAGAGGACTGCGATTTTGACGAGGCTGAGGACGTGATTAATTGCGTTCCAGCTCTAATCAGTATTGGCGTCGACGCCGTCATCTCGACATTTGAAGCGTTCCTGGAACTCATGACAGGTGCGATCGAGTTGGCTGCTGACGCTGTCAAGGACGCCTACATCGCTGCCTGGATCGAAGACATCGATCGTGGGCTGCTGCACTGGAATGAACTGGGGCTGGCGATCAGCCGGGCGCTGTTCGATCCGGCGTCGTACAGGGAAACGCAGAACGATGCGTGCGACGGACCTTCCGAGACCGATATCCTCCGGATCAACTGCGAGAACGGTATCGGTGCCCTCGACGTGCTGTTCCACGAGGCTGATCCGTTCATCAACGAGTACCTGTTGTCGATGGCGGGTCTGCCGGACGTGGTGGGTGACATTCGCGCGGCGCTTCAGGAACTCGCTGATCTGTTCGACTTCGTCACCGATGCGATCGGTGTGCTGGTGAACCCGATCAAGGCGGGCATCGCCGAGATTCAGGCTGCGGTCAAGGATCTGGTCCTTGATCTGATCGAGGAGGCGACCGGGGTCGATGTCGAGTTGCTCAAGAGTTTCCTGACGCATCCGAGCTACTGGATAGACGTGACGAGCGTCGAGTTGACGTTGCCGGCACTCGGGACGGTGACGTTGCAACTGTTCGAGGAAGACACGCACGAGCGACTGGACGAACTGCTCGGGCTTGGGCCGAACCACCACACTGGCGAGTGGATCTTCGATCAGGTCCAAAGCACGCGACTGACTGACGATGCGGTGTTTGGCGAGGGTTTCGCCGCCTTCAATAACACGGTGACGATGGCCAAGCTGTTGCTGCTGGACGCTGAGGAACTGAACCAGGCACTGGGTGATTCGCTGGTTGCGCAGGGGATGGTGCACGATGCGGCCAGCGTGATGACGTATCCGGCGTTCGCGGCGGATGCGCCGACGAACGTGATGTTGCATCCACTGCTTGGCACGGACCCGTGGCTGCTGTCGATCGACTCAGATCACTCGTGGCGCGCGAATCCGTTGCCTGTCTTCTGCGCCATCGGATCGGTGGATTGCGACTATCCGGGTCTGGATCCACTGCCACGTGCGGCGGAACTGAATGCGGGCAGCGGTCAGTTCCCGATCTGGGAGTCGTGCCTGCTGCGACCGGCCTTCCGCGACTTCTTCCAGGACTGGGAGAACGGTGCGGAGAACTTCCCGGACCTGAACGATCCGCCGTCGCCTGATGCCAGCGATCCGAATCCACCCGATCCGACGCTGACGACGACCGGCAACTTCTACGACGACGGAACGACGACGTTCGTTGGGGCTGGGCATTCGTTCACGCTTGGCGCGACGGATGCGGTCTTCACCAACGCCTACGTCAACGTCGAGTATCGCTTCTACCGGGACGGCTCGACGCCGGGTCCGTGGTTGCCGCTGAGCAATGGTGGAACCTTCTCGATTCCGACCGACGCGGGAGACGGTGTCTGGCGGATCGACTATCGCGCCGAGGATCCCTGCCACACGTTCGTCGATGAGAGCGGCGTCGGTGCCGATCCGCTGCCGTCGATCTCGGACACGACGACGGTGATTCTGGACACGACAGCGCCAATCATCACGATCGTGACGCCGCTGCCGGGGCAACTGTTCGACTCGGACGACTTCAGCGCCATCGACTACACGGTCGAGGACGGTGCCGAGGGTTCCGGCGTTGCCAGCCACGCGGTGACGCTGGATGGCGCGGCGGCAGTCGATGGGCAGGTACTCGACATGTTCCTGCTGGCCACCGGCGTTCATACGATCCACGTGACCTCAGTTGACAACCTCGGGAATGGCTCCGAACTGACATGGACCTTCAAGATGGAGGCGACGTCTGAGAGCCTGATCGGGAATGTGGATCGCGCCTACCAGGAAGGGTTGATCACGAACGCGTTGATCTACCTGCGGTTGCGTAGCAGCCTGATGTTGGCGTTGGTTCCGCACCAGACCGGAAACCACCGGATGGAATGGCACCGGTTGGAGACGTTCCAGGACGAGATCAAGCGCAACTGGAACAACTCGATCAACAAGCAGTTCGGCGCGACGATGTTGAAATGGTCACAGGAGATCATTTCGCAGCGTCGGTAAGGTCGTGTTGAGATAACGTGAGGGACCTCTCCCCGCTGGCCATGTTTGTGGTTGGCGAGGAGGGGTCCTTTGGTTTGGCTCAGACGTGCTCCGCGCTGTTACAGGACCGACACTGGCCAGAACGGCTACCTAATGCAGGTTGCAGAATCGTTGCCCACCCTGTCGTCCTGAGCCGCAGCGATGGACCTCTTTTGCCCAGGGAACAGGGAACAGGAGTTGGCCCACGGACGTTCTCGCTCCTATTCCATATCCCTGTTCCCTGCGCCGGAGAGGTCCTTCGCTGCCGGGTGCCCTCTGGGCGGTGGACGACAGGTAATGCTTCTGAGAACTGCTCTAACTGATCAGGGGTGCTGTGTTGAGGAACTCAGTAGCCCACCACCATGATCTTGACCGGAAGCGGGTTCGAGGATTGCCGCCGCGCCACCCCTGTCATCCCGACGAACGGAGGGATCTCGTGACTCGTTCGCGCCACACAGGTTCAACGAGGACGAGATCCCTCCGTTCGTCGGGATGACAGGGGAACAGAACGACGCAACCCGATTCAACCGGGGTGGGGAGCCATTCAGTAGTCCGACACGGTTAAACCCTGATGGTGAACCTTTCAGGGAGACAGCGCTTACCCTCTCGGTCTGGCTCGGCCGCATCACGGTGGTAAATTGCGCGTCCTTCAGGGGGCGCGCGGGTTGTTGTCTGCGATACACGGAAGTACGTAGCCCCGCGACAAAAATACGGTAGTCGCCGCCTACGCAACGGCCAGGGGCGAACGTCATAGTGTGCTGACCGGTCGTCATCCGGTGTCCCGGACGCGGGGTGCTGGGTGATGGTCTCCGGTGCGTCGCGCTGGTGCGACGGCGGGCGCAACGTCGCGTCCGTTGGGTGCATATCCCGGTCTGGAGGTCGCAGTGACTATGGCCTACCCTGCGCTATGGAAGCGCAAAGTGCTGGCCGCCGTTGGCTTGTTCGCCCTGCTGGTTGTCCCGCTGCTGACGGTGATGCCGGTGAAGGCGTTCACGGTCTATACCCATGCCTACGCGTCGGACAGTTCGCTGAATGACGTCATCGACGATGGGATGGTGACGATCGAGGGTCGTGAGTACCCGGTCAATCCACGGGTTGTGACGGCGTTGCAACAGTTCCCACAGTTCTACCGGGCCGGCGCGATCGGCCCTGACGGATTCCCGGATGTCACCTATGGGCAGACGGTGATCCACCCCGAGCAGACAGGCGCCTGGATGCAATACATCTTCAAGGCAGCCTGGGATGCGCAGACGGATACGACGACGTATCCAAGTGAGGCGGAGCGGTTACAGATTCTGGCGTTTGCCTATGGCTACCTGACCCACGCGGCGGGAGACATGTGGGCGCATACCATCGTCAACGATGTCTCGCTCGGCGTCTTCCCACCGGCTGGCGAGATCCTGTCCGAGGCCGACAAGGCGGCCATCGCGATCCGCCACCTGATCCTGGAGAGCTACATCGGTGATGCGACCAACGGGTTCGACGGGAACCCGGACCGAACCCAGGTCGGCAACGATGTCAGCGATACCAGCACCCCGGCGGTGATGATGGACGCACCGCACCTCTGGGTCTACAACACGCTGATCGACCCGAACGCGCCGACACCGACGGCGGGACGTGGGCCGATCATCGACAAGTTCCTCGAACTGCGGGCGTCGCTCGTCGCGGAACTCGGTGAGGCCGATCCTGACCCGATTCAGGATGCGATCGATTCGTTCAACGACACCGTAAACGCATGGAACTCGCTTGAGGACGACTGCGACTTTGGTGCCGACTACGACGACGCTGGCGACATTGCAGCAGACGTTCTGCATGACGCCTTCTGGTGTCCGATTGGGCTCGCTGATCTCGGCATCACGGCAGCGGTCGACTCGCTCCAGGCTTTCCTGAACCTTGCAACGGGTGCTATCGCTGTGGCCGCGGACGCGGTCAAGGACGCATACATCGCGGCCTGGATCGATGATATCGACGAGGGTCTGCTGCACTGGAACGAACTGGGTCTGGCGATCACCCGCGGGTTGTTCGACCCGCAGGCCCGACGTGACGCGCAGAACGACGAGTGCTGGCCGGAAGGCGGCGAGAACGAGTCGGACCGGGCGTCGTGCGAGAACGGGCTTGGTATGAGCGATGTCGTGCTGCATGAGGCGAATGACTTCATCACGAATCACCTGCTCTCGATGGCTGGTGCGCCGGACGCACTCGGGACCATCATCGAGATCATTCAGGATCTGGCTGGAGTCTTCGACTTCGTCTCGCTGATCTTCGATCAACTGCTGAACCCGATCAGTGAGGCGATCGAGGAGATCAAGAGTGCGGTGAAGGAGTTTGTCCTCGACATCGTTGAGGATGCGCTCGGGGTCGACATTGAGGCGATCCAGAGCTTTGTGAAGCATCCGACGTACTGGCTGAACGTCACGTCGATGACGATCGACCTGCCGGGCACCGGTCAGACGACGATCGAACTGTTCGAGGAGGACACCCACGAGCGGCTGGATGCGTTCCTTGGACTGGGTCCGGACCACCACACAGGTGAGTTCCTGCCGGGTGACTTCGAAAGCACGCGGCTGAAGGATGACGCCGTCCTGAATGAGGAAGGTTTCGCGCCGTTCCAGAACCTGCTGACGATGGAGCGGTTGGTGCTGCTCGATGCAACGCAACTCAACCAGGTGATGACCGACTCGCTGGTTGGGCAGGGCATCATCAAGAGCGGCGTGAACGTCGGCACGTTCCCGCAGATGTCCACCGGTGTGCCGACCAACGTCATCTTCCACCCGCTGACCGGGACGACGCCATGGTTGCAGAACATCGACTCCGACCACTCGTGGCGGTCGAACCCGCTGCCGGTCTTCTGCAACATTGGTTCGCCCGATTGCGACACGCCGGGTCTCGATCCGCTACCGCGTCCGGCGGCTGACAACGGCGGCAATGGACAGTTCCCGATCTGGGAGTCGTGCGTGCTGCGGCCGGCCTTCCGTGATTTGTTCGTGGACTGGGAGAACGGCGGCGAGAACTTCCCCGACCTGAACGACGTGCCGTCGGCGGACCCGAGCGATCCGAACGCTCCGGACGCAACGCTGACACCAACCGGCAACATCTTCGTCAGCGGAGGGACGACGTACGTCGGCGATGGCCACGCCTTCACGCTGAGTGCTGCTGACACGGTCTTCGTGGATGACCTCGTCAGCGTCGAGTACCGCGTCTATCCGGACGGCTCGACGCCGGGCGATTGGCAGCCACTTGAGAACGGCGGCGAGTTCTCGATCCCGGTCGATGGTGGCGACGGCGTCTGGCGCGTCGACTACCGCAGCGAGGACCCGTGCCATACCTTCATGGACGAATCGGGCACCGGCAACGATCCGTTGCCACCGGGTAGCTGGTCGACGACGGTCGTGCTCGACACGACGGGGCCGGTCATCACGATCGTCTCTCCGCTCGACAAGCAGGTGTTCGATTCGGATGACATGAGCGCCATCGATTACACCGTTGATGACGGTGTGAACGGATCGGGCGTCAAGAGCCATGCGGTGACGCTGGACGGTAAGGCCGCGAGCGACGGGCAGGTGCTTGACATGTTCCTGATTGAGGCCGGAACGCACACGATCGCGGCTACGGCAGTCGATAACCTCGGCAATGGGTCGAGCCTGACGTGGAAGTTCGAGATGCAGGCAACGACCGAGAGCCTGATCAGCAATGTCGATCGTGGATTCCAGGAGGGGTTGATCAAGAACTCGTTGATCTACCTGCGGGCACGGAACGCGCTGGTGATGGCGCAGGTCCCGCATAACACCGGGAACCATCAACTTGAATGGCACCGGCTCCAGGCGTTCACCACGGAACTCACGCGTGACTGGAAGGCGTCTGTCGATCCGGCGTTCAGCGCACGGCTGGCACGCTCGGCGAACCAGATCATCACCCAGCGACGCTAGGGGGTCGTGACGAGATTCGTGCTCGTCGATGACCCCATCTCGTGAACTGGCGATGCCCGTCCGGAGTGGCTCCGGACGGGTATCGTCGTGGTTTGAGGGTCTACTCAGACGCGCCGGTCAGGTAGTCGAAGGCTGAGAGGACGTGGACGCGAACGGTGCCGTAGAGGTCGTCGAGGGTGACGTACTCGTCGGCAGCACCCATGTTGTAGGGAGTCGGGCCGTAGACGTAGGCTGGTATGCCGCGCCAGCGCCAGAAGCGGCAGTCGGTGCCACCGAGGCTGATGGCTGGTTTGGGGCGGATACCACGGACGGTTTCGGCGTTGCGCTGGAGGATACGGACCATCTCGTGATCGGGCGGGCAGGCTGACGGCTCGCTGAGTTTGAAGAGATCGTAACTTGCGCCGGGGTGGCGGGCGATGATCTGGTCTACCTGATCGAGTAGCGACTGGGCGGACATGCCGGGTGGCGTGCGCAGATCGACGCCGGTCCGGCAGTCGGCGGCGATGACGTTAGTCTTGACTCCGCCCTGGATGGTGCCGATATTGACGGTGACCTGTTTGACGACGTCGGTTGCGCCGGGGCCAAGGGCTGCGTCGAGTTCATCGCGGGCGGCCTCGACGTATTCGAGGATGTCTGGCGGGATCGGCGACGATTGTCCGGCCAGTTGCTCGATTTCGTGGATGATCTCGGCAGTGACCTGAATCGCGCTCGGGCTGAGGTGCGTGTATGCGCCGTGGCCGCCGGGGGTACGGACCAGCATGTCGAGCCAGACCGGCCCCTTCTCACCGAAGCGAATCGTGTAGGGCGTACTCGGCTCGCCGTTCAGGACGCAGTCGCCGATGACGGCGGGGTGATTGTCCATCAGGTAGCCGGTGCCCCAGGTGCCGCCGGTTTCTTCGTCGGAGACAGCCGTGAGTGTGAGGCGGCCAGGGAGTTGGGCGCGGAGTTCGTGGAGGTAGGCGTAGGTGAGGAACGAGGCGGCGGTGCCGGCCTTCATGTCGATGACGCCACGGCCATAGAGTTTGCCGTCGGCGATGACACCGGCGTACGGATCGACTGACCACTGGGTCGGGTCACCGGCTGGGAAGATGTCGAGGTGGCCGTTGAGGACGAGGTGGCGGCCCGGCTCGGCGCCGTCGAAGGTGGAGACGATGTTGGGCATCGTCGGTTGCGGGGCGACGACTTCGTGGTCGAGGTTGCGTTCGTCGAGCCAGTCGGTGAGATAGGCTGCCAGATCGGTCGTGTCACCGGACGGGTTCTCGCTGGGAATCCGCACCATCTGCTGGACGAGGCCAAGGATGGCGTCGGCGTCGCGATCGAGCCGGTTGATGAGGTGGTCGCGGAGTTGGTGCTGCTGCATCGTCGTTCCTCCTGATCGTTCGGTTGATGTCGATCATTATGCGACTGAACTGTGACCGGAATGTGGCCCGCGTGGGAATAGGTTAGGGCGAAACGGTGTCTATGCTAAGGGTGTATTTGTGTATAGTGGCGGAACGGACCTATTGGGCGTCGAGTCACGTAATGCGTTGAACGCAGGGAGGGACCATGTCGGTAGACAAGGGCTACGTGAATCCGGATGTTCTGGTCAGCACGGACTGGGTCGCGCAGCATCTGGGTGATCCGAACATCGTGATCGTCGAGTCGGACGAGGACGTGCTGCTTTACGAATTGGGGCATGTGCCGGGCGCGGTCAAGATCGACTGGCATGAAGACCTGCAGGACGCCTCCGATCGCGACTTCATCGATGCTGACGGCTTCAACGCGCTGATGAGCCGGCTTGGGATTACCCGGGACACGACGATCGTTCTCTACGGCGACAAGAACAACTGGTGGGCGGCCTATGCTTACTGGTTCTTCAAGTACATGAGCCATGACAACGTTAAGATCATGGATGGTGGCCGCCGCAAGTGGGAGGAAGAGGGACGCGAGATGTCCCGCGAGACTCCCAAGCGCGAGGCGACCCAGTACACCGGCGCGGCTGTCCGGCCAGAACTGCGGGCCTATCGCGACGATGTCCTGAAGCACATCGGCTACGAGGGCCGCAAGAAGGTCGGCGAGGGTGGCCCACTGGTCGATGTTCGCTCGCCGGGCGAGTACTCGGGCGAATTGCTGCACATGCCGGACTACCCGCAGGAAGGCGCGATGCGCGGCGGGCACATCCCCGGCGCGGCCAACATTCCGTGGGCGCAGGCGGTCGCCGAGGATGGCACCTTCAAGCCGGCTGACGAACTGAAGGCACTCTATGAGGGCAAGGGGATCACGGCCGATAAGGATGTCGTGGTCTATTGCCGGATTGGTGAGCGGTCGTCGCACACCTGGTTCGTCCTGCACGAGTTGCTGGGCTATCCGAACGTGCGCAACTACGACGGCTCGTGGACCGAGTGGGGCAATGTGATCGGTGTGCCGATCGAGCGGTAGTTGACCTCACCCCCCGCACCTGTCTCCAGCACTGGTGAGGGGCGAACCCGTTCGGCGTTGATGCCCCCTCGTCGAGTTGATGAGGGGGCATATCATTGTGATGACATTGATGAGAGCGATTCGCAATTGTGACGTGACCTCGAAGTGGAGGAGCGTCGAAGGGGAGCCAGGATGGACCGTCAGGAGCAGATCGAGATTCTCGTAGACCACTTCCGGAACCCCCGCCACCAGGGGGCGCTGGAGGACGCCGATGTCACGATGCCCGGCGGGAACCCTGGCTGCGGTGATGTGATTACGGTCTATCTCAAGGTCGGTGACGACGGCAAGCCCGTTGCGGACGTGACCTGGGAGGGCGAGGGCTGCACGATCTCACAGGCGGCGGCGTCGATCCTGATGGAGATGGTCCACGACGAAGAGTGGTCGATGGAGGACATCCTCGACCACGACTACAACACGATGATCGAGATTCTGGGCAAGGAAGCCGTCCAGATGCGACCGAAGTGCGCCACGCTTGCGCTCGGGACGCTGAAGGCGGCCGTCCGCAAGTATCAGCGGGACCAGTTGCGTGCGTCGATCGGGGCCGACGCGAATGCGCCGCTGCCGGACGACGAGGTGGAGTCGATCGGCATCGTGGTTGGGGATGCTGCGCTGAAGGAGAAGGGGAACGCCGCAGCCCGCGAGCACTAGGGTGCCGGTGGGTCGTACTGGCGCGAGATTCGATATATCGCTTCGCCCGAATGGTTCTGGGACATGTAGTAGGACCATGGGCTATCCGGAGCGACGGTCGTCACGAGTCGCACGGTACCCTATGTCCGGGGGGGAACCGGACCATTAGGCGGTGTCCAATCTTGTCTGCACGGCATAGACTCTGAGTCAACGGGTGTGGTCTGGTATTCGCGAACAATCCGACGCGTATGTTCGCTCAGGCACCTGCGACGTAGACCGGTCTACCAGTGTGGATGAGGAGCTGATAGTTCAAATGGGGCCTGCCCGTGTCCTGCTTGTGGACGACGACCAGCTCTTTATCCGACGGCTTCAGCGCGCGCTAGACGGACAGCTTGACCTTCAGGTCGCGACAACCGGACGTGACGCGCTGACACAGGCGGCAAGCTGGACGCCAGATGTCGTCGTTATCGATCCTATGCTTGGTGATACCGATTCGTTCGGTGTGCTCGATACTCTCCGCGATGCTCGACCAGAGCGCAAGGTTGGCGTGATCTGCCTGTCACGTGGCGCGGGTTCGTTGACCCGATTCCAGCGGGCCGCCGATGGCTTTTTCGGGACGGTCATGCGTGAGTCCGGGACCGAGGCGGTCTGCGATGCGCTACGGTTTGCGTTGGCGCCGACGGGACTTGACGGTCAACCATACTGAAGGGCACGCCGGCGGCGGTTCGCCGCGTAGTCGCTGGTTATAGGTGACAGGTTTCAGGTATCAGGTGACAGGAGTTGGGACGTGACGGTTCCGGCCCCTGTTTTTGGTTGTCTTGATGGTGAGATTCGCTGAATCGGCGCCGAAGCCTGTGTTCCCGTACCTGTGTCGTAATGCCCGGTCTACCGAACCATTCTTGACGGTAGGCGACCTCGTGGATTGCACCCCGATTCCCCTGTCATCCCTCCGTTCGTCGGGATGACAGGGCAAAACGGCAGGTTCTGTCCGACCCTGTGACTGGGGTGGATTACTCAGCACGACGGAGAGGGGCTGTGTCCACCACTAACTCGGGGTGGCGAGCGGATTAGCTGCCGGCGTCGTAGGCTCGGCGGGCGATGGTGGCGATGAGGTCGGTGGCCTGGGCTTCGTCGAGGTCTTCGGTAAGGACAACGACGATGATGGGGCCGGCCGGAGCGTAGATGACGCCTGCATCGTGGACGAGGCCGTCGAGGTTGCCGGTCTTGTGGGCAACGATGGTGTCGGTGGGCAGGTAGGCCGGGATGCGGTCGTTGATCTGTTGGTGCTCCAGAAGAGCGAGCATCTCCTGACTGGCGGTTTCGGAGATGATGAGACCGTTGACGAGCATCAGATAGAGATCGGCGATGTCGGCTGCCGTGGTGACGTTGAGGGCTTCGTCGGCGCGCGTGTCGAGGAGATTGCGCCGGGTTGGGATGTCACCGGATTCCTCGGATTCTTCCGTCGGTTCGTCGTCGATGGCCGGATCGTCACCAGGGTCATCATCTGGCGATTCTTCTCCGGCCGGGGTTTCTTCCTCGATCGCGTCCGGGGACTCGTCGTCTTCATCAACCGGCGGCTGGTCTCCGTGATACGGTGCCCAGCGAATCTCGGTTGACGACAGGCCGAGTGAGGCCATCGTCAGGTTGACGTTCTCGTTGCCAACGCGGTCGAGCAGCGCGGTTGCGGCGACGTTGCTGGAGAGGGTGATCATCAACTCCAGCAGATTCTCGACACTGACGGCAGCACCGATGTCATCAGCGGTGAAGACGCTGTCTTCCTCAGCGAAGTAGCCTGGGTCGAGCGTGACCTCCTCATCGAAGGCGATGGCTCCGACCTCACGCTGGATAAAAACTTCGACCATGATGGCCAGTTTGTAGAGGCTGGCGGCCTCCATTGGTTCGTGGCTGTTGATGTCAGCGACAGTCGTGCCGTCGGCGAGGGTGATGACAACCTCGACGAGACCTCCGGTTCCGTCGACAAGCGCGGCGACGTCGTCGGCGAGTTCGTCGTAGGTGATGGTGGCTTCCGGTTCGGCCTGCTCCGCCGTCTCGGTAGGCGGCTCGGTCGCGTCAGATTCAGTTGGGGGCGGGGTTGGCGCGAGCGTGCTGGTTGGCGTGACGAGTGTTGTCGTTCCTGTTGGCGCGATGGGCACGGTTGCCGTCGCGTTGGGTGAGTCAGGCGAACTGCAGGCAGCGAGCGGTATGCCGGCAATCAGCACAACCAGGACACATGTAAGGCTGCGACGAATTCGGTTAGCGGCCGATTTGACATGTTGGACCACGGGATCTCCAGCGGGTGTTTCTGTAGGGCATTGACATGTTCTGAGACGACTGCCGGTTGCAGCGCCGGAGCATATCACGCGGGGGTTGGGCGCGACGCGACATCCGACCGGGACCGTTCGTTCGTACTTGGCGTCAAGGTGGCTCGTGGGTCATACTGCAATGTCGCGATGGGCTGATGGAGCCTGATCGTCGAGGGTTGTCAGGGGGAACCAGAGCTTGGTCGCGCAGGCCGTCGAACTCGTCCGCTATCGGAGCCTTATCACGAATCTGGTGGCGAAGGACCTGAAGGTTCGCTACAAGAGCTCGGTGCTGGGGTTCTTCTGGTCGCTCCTGAACCCGCTGTTGATGATGCTGGTCTTTACCTTCGTCTTCACGCAACTTCTCTCCGACATCGAGATCGATCACTTCCCGGTCTTCGTCCTGATCGGGCTACTATCGTGGAACTGGACGGCGACGAGCGTCGGCGAAGGGACGACGGCGCTGATCGATAACGCGGCGCTGATCAACAAGGTCTATTTCCCACGGATGCTGCTACCGATCTCAGTCGTGGCGTCGAATATGGCGAACTACGTGCTGGCGTTCCCGGTCATCTTTATGGCGATGCTCGTGACGCGGATGGAGTTCACGCCCTGGCTGGTCTACCTGCCGGTGATCGTACTGGTGCAGGCGACGTTCCTGACCGGGCTGGTGCTGATCCTTTCGGCGATTCATGTCTATTTCCGGGATACGACGGTGCTGGTCGGCGTCGGGCTGACGGCCTGGTTCTTCATGACTCCGATCTTCTACCGGGTCGAGGATGTCCGGCCTGACCTCGTTCAGTGGTGGTACTGGCTTAACCCAATGGCGTCGATCATCGCCGAGTTGCACACGATTCTCTATCACGGAGGCGTGCCGGACCCGCTTTTCATGGCGCGGACGTTCATGACCGGTCTGGTGCTGCTGGTGATCGGGTTCCTGCTGTTTGGGCGGGTGACGCGGCATCTCGGGGAGCACCTGTAGATGGCGGCAGCGCGCAGCGAGTACGCCATCGAGTTTCGCGACGTGTCGCGGCGCTTCGTGCTGCACCACGAGCGGCGGGCATCGTTTCAGGACTGGTTCATCGGGCTGATCCGGCCGCGTGGCTCGGCCGAGGAGTTCTGGGCACTGCGCGATGTCTCATTCGGTATCCGGCGCGGCGAGACGATTGGCATCGTCGGGCGAAATGGGGCCGGCAAGAGCACGCTGCTGAAACTGGTGACGCGGATCCTGGAGCCGAGCAGCGGCAAGGTGTTCGTCAATGGCCGAACATACGCGATGCTGGAACTCGGGGCAGGGTTTCATCCGGACCTCTCCGGGCGCGACAACATCTACCTGAACGGCAGCCTGTACGGCTTCAATCGCAAGGAGATGGCGCGACGCTTCGATGAGATCGTGCGTTTCGCTGAACTGGAGCGGTTCGTCGATACGCCAGTCAAACACTACTCGTCGGGGATGTACGCCCGGTTGGGATTCGGGATTGCGGTCCACATGGACCCGGAGATTCTGGTCATCGACGAGGTTCTGGCGGTTGGTGACGCGAACTTTCAGCAGAAGTGTTTCAGGCAACTCGAACTGCTGAAGTCACGTGGGACGACGATCATCTTCGTCTCGCACGATGCCGAGTCAGTTCGCTCGTTCTGCGACCGGGCAGCGCTGCTGTCTGGTGGCCATCTGCTGGACATCGGCCCGGCGAACGATGTGGTCGATCATTACGAGCGGCTGTTGCACGAGGAAGAGCCGACGGCGAGTCTGTTGCGCGTCCGGGCGGTCGATAGCTTCGGCATTGCGACCGATGAGTTGCGGCATGGTGACGATCTGCGGATTGAAGCGCTGCTGCGGACGCCGGGAGGTGCCTCAACCTCCGGGCTGGGGATCGAGCTGGACCTGATCGACGAGGGCGGAACGCACCTGTTCGGGACACACGCGAGGCTTCCCGAGCACCTGCCGCCTTCATCAGCCGGCAGTCGCCGGGCCGACGATGAACCGGATACCCGGGTGGCAGCGGCGACGATCCGACAACCTCCGCTGGCAGGCGGTACGTTGCGCCTGATCGCGACGCTGGTCGACGCCAGAGCGAATGGCCGCGAAGTGATTGACCGTCGTGAGACGATGCTGACCGTGACCTCCGGCGGGCGAACCGGCACCGGCGTGCTGGCCCTCGATCACGACTGGGCCTGGCAGGGACCGTCACCTGAACCGGGGATTGTCTCGCCAGCCAAGGTGGCGCTGTTTCGGCGGTAAGCGTCGGGAGCGCGTGATGCGGGACGCGTGATGCGTGATGCGTGATGCGGGACGCGGTGGTCTGGTAGGGGCCGCGTCCTGTACCGGCCCGCGCCCGCAGGCGCACGGTGCGACGATGGTCGGTTGGCCACGGGTCGCCGACGTTTTCCTCCGTGTCGATACCCCGATGTCGTGAAGCAGGCGCCATGGCCCAGAGGGCACCCCGCGCGGGCCGGTACAGGACCGGCCCCTACCAGACCACGTCCCGCTTCACGCATCACGCATCACGCATTACGCATCACGCGTCCCGCGCCCCACGTCCCGCGTCCCAACATACGAAACGTTCGCTTTGACTTCCGTGTACGAAGTACATGCGTGGGTGGGCGTTGTTGCAACCGGGCGGCAGTGTGCGAGCGTATCTTCTGGTAGCATGCACGCGTTCGATCAGGCACGATGGTCCGCTGGGAGGTGTCGTTGGTGCAGCCGTTTCGGCGGCTGGTGGCTGGCGGCTGACGGCTAACTGCTAAAGGGTGTCAATGGTATCGGTGTTCGCCGCCGCCTGGCGAGTGATCCTCAAGCGCACCGGCGCTGACTGGCTGATTCTGGCCGCGGCGACGCTGATCATTCTGCTTTCTACGACATTGCTGGCAGCCGGACCGATCTATGCCGGGGCGGTGACGCTCTCCGGTCTCCATCGGACGCTTGCTGATGCCGAGGTGGTGGAGGCCGACGTCGAGATTTCGTCTCGCGTACGGCCCGATGCCTACCGGGAGATGAACGATCGCGTTGCGGGAGCGGCCGGCGATGCCTTCGCACCAACTGGAGCGACGGTCGAGCGGATGGGGATGTCCGACTCGTTCGCGCTACCGGGGCAGGGAGAGGAGGTCACCGACCTCGCCCTGTTCGGCTTCTACGACAACCTGCCGGAGCACGCTACGCTGGTCGAGGGTGTCTGGCCCGAGGGGACGTCGACGGGTGCCGTAGCATCGGTCATCTCGGACTCGATGGCCGAACTCCTCGAACTGTCGGTCGGCGATGAGCTCGAACTCCAGAGCCGGCGCGAGCGCAGTTTCTACGTCCCAACCCAGATTGTCGGGATCTACTCGATCAACGACCCTGCCGATCCGTACTGGTTCCAGGAACCGATGGAGATCGGTGGGATCGAAATCGGGCAGTCGTTCACGACCTACGGGCCGTTCGTCGTGTCTCCTGAGGACTTCTTTGGCAGGACGACCTACGTCTCGGCGGATGTCATCTGGCGAATCTTCCCTGCCTTCACGAACCTTACCGTCGGCGAAGTGGGAGGCTTCCGGGCGAATATGGACCGGCTCGGTGGGAACCTCAACGCTGGGCTGGGCACTGGTCAGCGATTCACGGTCAAGACTGAGTTGAACCAGATTCTGCGGGAGGCAGAACGCTCGCTGCTGGTAACGCGGACCGGCGTGATGATCCTGACGGTCCAGTTGGCGGTGCTGGCGGGGTACGCGCTGGTGCTGACAGCCGGGCTGCTGATCGAGCAGCGGCGGGTTGAGACGGCGTTGCTCCGCTCGCGTGGGGCCAGTAACGGGCAGATTGCGGCGATGGCACTGATGGAGGGGTTGCTGCTGGCGTTGCCGGCAGCGATCGCCGGGCCGTGGATCGCCGCGTTCTCACTCCGCTTGTTGAACGTGGTCGGGCCGCTGACGGCGATTGACCTCGACCTCGATCCACGGGTAACGACTGGCGGATACCTGCTCTCTGCCATTTCGGCGGCGGCCTGTGTGGCGGCGTTGGTACTGCCTGCGTATCTGGCAGCGCGCTCGTTCATCGATGCGCGGGCATCTCGCGGACGCCAGTTGCTGAGTGGGATCGCCCAGCGCGGCGGGATCGATCTGGCGCTGCTGGTGGTGGCCGCGATCGGGTACTGGCAGTTGCGTCGCTATGGCGCGCCGATCACGGAGACGGTCCAGGGGCGGCTCGGGCTTGACCCGTTTCTGGTCGCGGCACCGGCAATCGGATTGCTGGCCGGGGCGGTGGTCGCGTTGCGGGTGATCCCGATGCTGGCGAAGGTGATCGAGCGGACGGTCTCGCGCGGGCAGTCGGCAGTGATGTCGCTCGGGGCATGGCAGGTGGCGCGGCGACCGCTACGCTACACGCGCTCGGCGCTGTTGCTGATGCTGGCATTGGCGATCGGGCTGTTCGCCGTGTCCTACACGCGAACATGGACTGACTCGCAGCGGGACCAGGCGGACTACCAGGTCGGGGCGGACATGCGCGTCACTCCAGATCGCCGGACCGGACGGGCAATTCCGGCTCAGGCGCTGGCCGATGCCTACCGGAGGGTGGATGGTGTCCAAGAGCCGATGCCGGTCCTGCGGAACTCCGCGATCATCTCGCGGTCAGCCGGAACGGGCCGGGTCGTTGGGCTGGACGCCAGCGTGGCGTCTGACATTGTCACCTTCCGGCCAGACCTCGCGGAGCAGTCTCTGGACGCAATGATGGCGGAACTGGCCGCGAACCGGCCTACGTTGCCGTTGGTCGAGATTCCGGGTGACCCGTTGCGGTTTGCGCTCGACATTGAGGTCACACTGTCGGAGATCCCAGCGACAGCGCCGCCGGAAGCAAACCAGGAACTGGCGTTGTCGTCGTGGGTCGTTTACCAGGACGCGCGAGGGATGCTCTACCGGCAGCGGGCGGGCGAGTTGCAGGCCGACTCGGGCGTTCAGCGGTTGATTGTTGATCTGGGATTCGAGATGGGGGATGGTCCAGCGGTGCCGGAGTTCCCGCTCAGTCTTGTCTCGGTCGAGATGCGGCTGCTCATCCCGGTTCAATACCCCCGGGCGGGGCGGTTCGATCTGGTTGCGTTCTCGACGAGTCCGTCGATGAGTGGTGACGACTGGCAACGGGTTGAACTGGAGCGCGGTCCGGACGGCTGGCAGTATGGCAGTACGCTGGTTGGCGGACTCCAGCAGGCGCCGATTGTGGGCCCGCTCGATCCACGTCCTGACGGGTCGATCGCGTTCAGTTTTGACACCGGCGCGACGTTTGGGCCGCAGGTGATTGTCCCGCTGACGTTCTCGATTCAGCCGGCTGGCGAGAGTGAGCCCGATGCGACGACACCCATTGCAGCGTATGTGAGCGACTCGTTCCTGACGGCGACTGAGGCACGGGTTGGGGATGATCTGCAGGTTGAGATTGCCGGTGCGCGACGTCCATTGCAGATTCTCGGGTCGTTCAGCGCGTTCCCGACGCACGATCCTGACGCTGGGCCGCTGATCCTGATCGACATGCCGACGTTCATGGCGTTGCAGTATCAGACCTCCGGGCGGATCGATATCGCTGACGAGTGGTGGCTCGCAATCGACAACGACGACGCGGAAGCGATTGCGTCGCGGCTCGGGGATGCGCCGTATTCGAGTTGGCGAATCGCAGATCGCTTCTCGCAGGCGGAACTGTTCCGGACCGATCCGGTTGCGCTGGGGATCATCGGAGCGTTGTCGCTCGGCTTCGTATCGGCAGCATTGTTCGCGGTGATCGGTTTCGTCGTCAGCGCGGCGGTCTCGGCACGCGAACGGTTGACGGAATTCTCGTTGTTGCGGGCGTTGGGGCTGTCGCCACGGCAGTTATCTGGCTGGCTCTCGCTGGAGAACGGGTTGCTGGTGCTGATCAGCCTGATTGGCGGGACAGCGCTGGGGCTGCTGATGGCGTGGATGGTGCTGCCGTTCGTGACGTTGACGCAGGACGCATCGGAAGTCGTTCCTGGGATCATCGTGGCGATCCCGTGGCGCAGCATCCTGTTGCTGGAGGGACTGACAATCGGGGCGTTGGCGGTCGTCGTGCTGGCGCTGGCGGTGCTGTTGCGCAGAGTCGGGCTTGGGACCGTCCTGCGGCTGGGGGAGGAGTAGCAGATGGCACGCGCTACTGCCCGGCCGCGTTCGCTGGGGTCGCCAATTGCGCCGGAGATGGTCCGGGCGATGTTGCGTCGGCTGCGTGCAGAGCGTGACCTGATCGCGGTCGTCTTCGGTGTCGTGCTGGTGACGTCGTTCATCTTCTCGGCGATCCCCCGCTTGTTCAATGAGATGGCCGACGATGGGCTGGCCCACGCCGTCACTTCCTCGAATCCGCTGCAACGCAATCTGCAGATGGCGCAGCCAGGCCGGATCGCGCTGGCGACCAACGCGGCTGATCCGTTTGCGGAGATCGTCAAGGAGGGCGAGGAGTTCAAGCAGGAACTCGCACCCTCGATCCAGAGCATCATCAGCGGCAGCAACTACGTTATCGACACACCCAGATACCGGGTGTACCAGTCGCCGAATGCGTCCGTCAGTGCGCCGTTCCCGCGCTACATCACGATGCGTTACCACGAGGGCGTCGAGTCGCGCATCACGATGGTGGCCGGCGCATTGCCGCAGCCGCGCGATGATTCGATCGATGTCTCCGGCGACCTGACTGGTGGTGAAACCGTTTCGGCGCGGATCTTCGAGGTCGCAATATCGACCGAAACGGCGCGGCAACTCGCGGCGGACCTCGGGCAGCAGTTCGTGATGGAGCCATTCGGCGAAGACCGGCTGGTGCGCTCGGTCCCGCGCAATCAGCAGCAATACATCGTCATGGAGATCAGCGGGCTGTTCGAGGTCAACGACGTCGATGAGGAGTACTGGCTGAGTATCCCGGCCATCGACAGGGCGGCTGAGTACGACGACGGCCAGCAGATTCATATTTACGCGACCGGTGTGATGGCGGCTGGCGGCTACGAGGATTTCCTGCAGGAGACATCCTTTCCGCTGACGTATTCCTGGCGCTACTTCGTCGACCCGGAGCGGTTCGATGCTGGCGACCTCGACCAACTGGCGGCCGATGTTCGGCGGCTGGACGCTGAATATGGGGCGTTCAGTAGCGCCTTCCTCGGAGAGACCGGTGTGACGACCGGGCTGTCGTCGATCTTTCGGCGTTATCTGGCGCAGCGGGAAGTGACCGAGGCGGTGCTGTCGCTGGCGTCGATTGGATTGCTGGCGGTCGCGTTCGCGGTGATCGGGCTGGTGGCGACGATGGTCGCCGAGCGGCGGCGGCAGATGGTCGCGCTGGTTCGTGGGCGCGGTGGTTCGGTTGGGCAACTGACGGGCGCGCAGATCGTCGAGGGATTGCTCCTGACGGTCCCGGCGGCATTGCTGGGACTGCTGGCAGCGTCGCTGGTAGTCGGTGGGCGATTCAGTAGCTGGTCGGTCTGGGCTGTCGTCTCGATCGTTGTGGTCACGACGACGCTGCTGGTAGCCGGGGCGTTGCCGATCATCCGGCGCGGGCTCGGGGCCGCCGACCGGGCTGAGGTGCCGGTGACGCGGGTGCCATTGCGACGGATCGTGCTGGATGTCCTGATCGTTGCGCTGGCGCTGGTTGGTGTCTATCTGCTGCGACGGCGTGGGCTGACCGCAGATAGCTCGACGGGCGAGATCAGTGAGTGGGACCCGTACCTCGCTGCTGTGCCGGTCCTGCTCGGATTCGCGACCGGACTGGTTGTGCTGCGGCTCTACCCGCTGCCGGTGCGGCTGATTGGCTGGGCGGCGGCGTTGCGGCGCGACCTGATACCTGCACTTGGTTTCCGGCGGTTGGGACGGCAGCCGGGTGCTGCGAACCTGCCATTGCTGGTGATGTTGCTGGCGGTGGCCGTTGGCGTGTTCTCGTCGGTGATGCTCTACACGATTGGCGAGGGGCAGACCGAGTCATCCTGGCAACTGGTGGGTGCTGATTACCGCGTCGATTCGTCATCGACCGGCTATCTGTCGCAGCGCATCGACCTGAGTGGGGTCGATGGCGTCGAGGCGATCGCGACGTCGTACCTGCTACCTGATGTGAAGTTCTCGAATCGCTCGCCAGTCGTTGGGGCGACCTACTTCCACGCTGTCGAGGCTCAAGAATACACCGAGGTGACGGCTGGGACTCCCGCCGAGCCAAACTTCCCGGCCGAATTGCTGGAGGCTCCGCAGGGTGAGGAGTTCGGCAGGCCGACGAATCCGCTACCGGCGATCGTCTCGAACCGCTTCACGCGCAACACGCTCAATCCAGGCGACACGTTTGCATTGACGGTGTTCGGTCGCGAGACGACGTTCGTCGTCATCGAGACGCGCGAGCGGTTCTCCGGTATCCCGATTGGACGACCGTTTGTGATCACATCGATGGATCACCTTCAGGCGTCAAACCCGAGCCGGGACTTCCGCAGAACGGCGATGTTCGTCCGGGCGCCGGCGGGTGCGTTCGACGAATTGCGCGAGACGCTGGCGAGCCAGTCGATCGCAGCTCGAATGACATCCCGCGATGCGGAGTACAGCAAAGTCCACGACTCGCCGCTGATCTCCGGCGTGCAGGGTGGGTTCCGGATCGGTCTGGTGCTGGCGGGTGCCTACTCCGCGCTGGCTGTCATCATTGCGCTGACGGTGACGGCAACGGCGCGGGCTCGCGATCTGGCGTTCCTGCGGACGATGGGGCTTTCGAAGGAGCAGGCGATTGGCCTGACGGTCGTCGAACAAGTGCCGCTGGTCATCCTGGCGCTGTTGGCCGGGACGGCGCTCGGCGTCGCGGTGGCCAGGCTGGTCGAGCCGGGTGTCGACCTTCAGGCGTTCGCTGGCGAGGGGCTACCGGTCGAATTGCGCTACAACTGGGTCAATATCGGGCTGCTCGGCGTCGGCCTGGTGCTGACCGTTGCGGTTGCGATCGCCGTGACGTCTTCGCTCTCGCAACGGGCAAGCCTTGGACAGGCGTTGCGACTGGGGGATGAGTGATGGGCGTGGGATAGGGGATTGGGGATTGGGGATTGGGGACAATAAAAGGTACCGTCCCTGTAAGAACTCCCCCATTCCCCAATCCCGAGTCCCGCGCTAGACGTAGTAACGTGTATGACCGCTATAGCCGGCGTAGAGACGGGCCGGCGTCGGGTTGAGGGGGATTGATGACAGGGACGACGACGGAGACCCTCGATTTCCGGACGTTGACCGAACAGGCGGCGCAACGACAGCGGCCGCAGTTCGGTGAGGGGGCGCAGATTATCTGCGACAACCTCGTCAAGATCTACAAGATCGCCGAACTGGAGGTCGTTGCTCTCCAGGGGCTTGACCTGATCGTGGAGAAGGCAGAGTTGATCGCCATCGTTGGCGCATCCGGCTCGGGCAAGTCGACGCTGCTCAACATCCTCGGCGGGTTGGACGTTCCGTCGGCAGGCCGAGCACTGGTCGGCGGCTATGACCTGCTCAATATGGACCACAAGGAGCGGACCCGCTACCGGCGGCAGGTAATTGGCTTCGTCTGGCAGCAGACGGCGCGCAACCTGCTGCCGTATCTGACGGCGGTCGAGAACGTCGAGATGCCGATGATCCTGGATGGGACGCCGGGCAAGTTGCGGCGCGCACGGGCGATGGAGTTGCTGGAGTTGGTCGGTCTCGCCGAGCGGTCGGGGCATCGACCGGACAGGCTCTCCGGTGGCGAGCAGCAACGTGTGGCGATTGCGGTCGCGCTGGCGAATGCGCCGCAGGTGATCCTTGCGGACGAACCGACTGGCGAACTGGACACGACGACTTCGACTGAGATTTTCGGCGTTTTGCGCTCGGTGTCCGAGAACCTGGGTGTGACGGTGGTTGTCGTGACGCACGATCCGCTGGTGTCGGGTCAGGTGAATCGAACGGTTGCGATCCGCGACGGACGGACCAGTAGCGAGACGCTGCGTCGGACGGAACTGAGCGAAGCCGGCGACCACGAGATCATCGCCGAGGAGTTCGCTGTGCTGGACCGGGCCGGGCGGTTGCAACTGCCACGTGAGTACGTCGATGCGCTTGAGTTGGAGCGGCGGGTGCGGCTGGAACTCGAGCGCGACCACATTGGTGTCTGGCCCGATCAGCCACGCGGCGAACAGGCGGAGATGGCCGGGAAGGAGCGCGAACGATGAGTAGCGACCCACACGAGCGCTTTCGTCCACCGGCCCGCGATACGGCGTCACCGTTCGTCACGCGTGACCGCGAGGATCGACCCGTTCAGAAGATCTGGGGACGGCGCGAGGAATCGCTCGAAACGCTGATTAAACCCATCGTCGAGACGCGCGGTGTGACCCGCGAGTACCCGATGGGCGAGACGACGGTTCGGGCATTGCGCGGCGTCGATATCCGTGTCCAGCGTGGTCAGTTAGTCGCCGTGAAGGGGCGGTCCGGTTCAGGCAAGACGACGTTGCTCAACTTGATCGGCGGTCTGGACCGGCCGACGGCGGGGCAGGTGTTCTTCGATAGCCGCGAGGTCTCGACGATGGACGAGCGAGACCTGATCGACCTGCGCCGCAACAAGATCGGGTTCATCTTCCAGGCGTTCGGGCTGATCCCAATCCTGTCGGCTGCCGAGAACGTGGAAGTTCCGCTGCGGCTGGCGAAGGTGAACGTCTCGCAGCGTGAGGAACGCGTGCGAGTGCTGCTGGAACTGGTCGGGCTGGGGGAGCGGGCCGGACACCGGCCTCACGAACTCTCGGGTGGTGAGCAGCAGCGCGTCGCGATTGCCCGGGCGCTGGCGAACGCGCCGGAACTGTTGCTTGCAGACGAACCGACCGGCCAACTCGACTCACAGACGGGCCGGACGATCATGACGCTGATCCGGGCGTTGGTGCATAGTGAGGGCGTCACTGCGATCGTCGCGACCCACGATCCGGTCCTGATCGACCTGGCGGACCGGCTAATCGAACTCCGCGACGGCAGTGTCATCTTCGACAGCGCGGCCGTCTCCGACGAGAGCGAACGCTACAGCGTCCACAGGTAGCCAATCAGGATCGCGACGACCAGCAGGGCGATGGCGGCTGAGCACCCCATCGCCCAGTTGGGCGAGGTGTCGGGACGTGGGACGTGGGATGCGGGACGCGGAGTCGGAACCTTCGCGTCCCGCGTCCCACGTCCCACGTCCCGACACCGATCACTCCGCGACTGCTGCACGTTCAAGCCACTGTTCGAACAGCGAGCGAATGGTGTCGTCGGGGAGATCGAGCGTCGCGTCGCCGAAGGTCAGTTCGGTCTTGTGCCAGTTCGGGAGCGGCGTGTCGTTCAGGCGACTGACGAGGAAGGTGCCGGTCTCTTCGGCAACGGCCAGGGCTGCCGAGATGAGGCGTTCGCGGTCGCCACGCAGGTAGACGTGCAGCATGTTGGTGTGTGGCGGGTCGGGGACGATTTCGACGCCGGGGAGATCGCGCAGGACGTTGGCGATCGCGACGGCCTTGGCGTGATAGGCGTCCATCTTGTCGAGGCGCTGGTCGAGCGCCTGCTGCGCCGAGATGATGTACGGGTAGGCGCGGATCAGGCGTCCACCGTGGCGGTGCTGCCAGAGTCGCGCTTCGGCGATCACGTCGGCGGGGCCAGCCAGCGCAGCACCGGCCAGCGCGCCGAGCGTCTTGTAGAACGAGACGTAGACGCTGTCAAAGTTCGCGCAAATCTCCGCGTAATCGCGGCCATAGAACGGACGTGATTCCCAGAGTCGAGCGCCATCCATGTGGAGTGGGATCGAGCGCGAGCGCGCCCAGTCCGAAGTCGCGACGAGGTCGTCCCAGGCCGGTAACTGGCTACCGATCTCGCGTTGCGGTAACTCCAGGAGGAGCGCGCCGATCGGCTCGGGGACGGCTTTGAGCGCGTCAAGCGTCAGCACCTTGTCCGGCGATCCAACCCGGATACCTCGCAGGCCGTGCAGGATCTCATAGGCGTTGTGCTCGAAGGCGTCGAGGTGGTTGCGCGGGTGCATTGCGACGGTCGGGAGCCCGGAGCGGGTCGTCCAGATCCGGAGGGCAATCTGCTGCGCCATCGTGCCGGACGGGAGAAAGACAGCATCCTCCTTGCCCAGGAGATCGGCAACGCGCCGTTCGAACGACTCGATGATGTCGCCCTTGCCGTACGTATCGAGCCGGGCGTCGTCGTCGATGGCGTCGGCGAGGTCGATCAACGCCTGCCTGGGTGATTGGACATAATGGTGAGTCAGGAAACGGTTGCACTGGTAGTAGACACGGTCGATTTCGTGCTGGTCCATCGATCCTCCGGATGAGACGAGTTGTTGCCTGGGTAGGGTAGCACGCGGCCGGTGGCTGTGGCTGAGGGAACGGGCAGCATGCTATACTTTCTCGGTGCTGCTCCACAAGGAGTGGCCGCCAGTGTGCCGACGTAGCTCAGCTGGCAGAGCAGCTGTTTCGTAAACAGTTCGTCACCGTCCCGCGATTTCACTGCCCATGCATGGTCGCTTTCCGCACCAGCATGGGATGTATTGTTGTCCACCCCTCTGCTTTCCTCACTGCGGCACAGCCGCTCCCCGATGAACCGGTTGGTCATCTCTAGGACACTGCCCGGACACCTACCGGTCACATGGTGAGCACGCCGCAGGTCGCATTTCGTCACTACTTCGGTACGCATGGGACACCACCTGGTCACGTCCTGGTCACGTTGTTCGACAGGCGACGACCAGTGGTGTACGTCTAACACAGCGCGCGAGTTGCGCGAGAGGAGACGACCATGCGCCTGTCCGCCCTCATCGAGGAGTTCGTCATCGACTGCCGCTCTCGCCGGCTCTCTCCCAAGACGGTCAGTTGGTACCAGGCCAACCTACGCTACTTTCTCGACTGGCTGCTGGCACACGACGAACTCGACGCGTTGCACGCTTTCACGCTGGTCAACGCCCGCCGCTACAGTCAGGATCTCGCTGAGCGCGGTGCGCGCCAAGGCACCTTCGTCGGCGGCGCGTCGCAGCGTGGCGTCTATGCCTTCATCGAGACCGACGTGCCGCTCACCGCTAATACCATCACCGGATACCTGCGGACCCTCAAGACCTTCTCACGCTCGCTGGCCGCCGAGGAGCAGGGCTACACGAGCCGCGATCTCCTGGCCGGCCTACGACTGCCGAAGCGACCGCAGACGCACCAGGAACCGCTCACTCCGGACGAGATGGGGCAGGTGCTCGCTGGCTACGACCTCCGCCATCCGATCGCAATGCGCGATTTCGCGATCCTGCTCACCTATCTGGGAACCGGCTTGCGTGCGACTGAGTTAACCAATCTGCTGCTGGACGTTGTCCATCTCGCCGAGGGCTACCTTCGCGTGCGCTCGGGCAAGGGCAACAAGACCCGCGCCGTCAACCTGCCTCCGGAAGTGGCGCGGGCGATCCTGCGTTACCAGCAGCATTACCGCCCGCAATCGGACGATCCGCATGTCTTCCTGACGCGGACGGGGACCGCGCTCAGTTACAACGCAATTAAGCTAGTGTTGCGTCGCGCCCGACGGCGCAGCGGAATCGAGCGGCTGCACGCACACTTACTACGCCACAGCTTCAGTGTGTCGGCGTTGACGGATGGCATGGATCTGATGACGTTGAAAGAGACGTTGGGCCACACGGACATCCGGACGACGAGCCGGTATCTGGCGATGGCAGAGCAGCAACTGATCGAGCAACAGCGCAAGGTCAACCCACTCGCTCGAGTCACGCTCCCGAAGACGGTGCGCAAGCCGATGCGACGTCCGGAGGATGAGAACTGACAGGTGGAGCGTTTCTCCACTAGCTGCACGTCATCGCGCTCAGTGGGCCGTGTCCGCCTTCGGACCACCCCACCTTCGTCTGTCACGGCTCTCGCCCGAGTCGTCCGCATCACCGCTGATACGCGGCATCCAGTGCTGGTAGGCCCAGGAGCTGGCGAGCAGCAAGATGCCCAGACCAACGAACGAGAGCACCCGGTAGGCCGCATCCAGCGAGGCAAGGTCGATGATGAAGACCTTCGCTGTCGCCAGCGCCAGCAGCGCCAGCGCGAACAGCCGCTCCGGCATGACGCGTCGAACAATGCCCACGATCAGGAGCGTGCCGCCGAGCACCGCCCAGAGAATCGAGAGGCCGGTTTGCGCTCGCTTCTCCAGTTCCTCCAGTGCGATTGCACCGCCCACCTGCCCCTGCACCTCATCGACCAGACCGACCGAGAGCAGATAGACCGCCAGCACGCCGACTCCAACCCCAAACCAACGGGCATATCTCCGTCCGCGCAGGAACCAGTAGCCGGCTGCCAGCGGGACGATCAATGCGGCGAGCGCCAGCGTTGCGCCGCTCAGGAGCAGTGGATGCTCGACCCGCGTCACGTCATCGACGGCTAACCGATCCGGTGGCGCGATGCTGACGAGCGTCACGAGCAGTCCAGTGCCCAGCAGGGTGGCCGCTGTCCCCAGGAAGATGTCGGCATCCGCAGGCTGTTGACGTGCCAGCGTGCCGACCAGCAGCGCCAGCATCGACCAGGCGACGACGACTGCCGCATCATCCAGTTCAAATGGCATCAGATACGCCGCAAAAGCGGACGCGGCGATGACCATCGCGGGAGCGAACTGGCGATCGCGGTAGACCCAGTACCCGGCGAGCAATACGGTGACAATCGAACTGATTGCCAGCGTCGCCGCGCTCCAAAAGGGAAAGTGCGCCGGCTGGAGTGCGTCTCCTGTGAGCTGGTCGATTGGGGCGAGGTCAGTGAGCGTCTTGATCGCGCCGAGTGTGAGCAACGTGGCCGATGTAAGCAGGTAAGCGATCTCGTTGAGCTTTTGCCATGGCGCCATGGCGCCGATCAATAGCGCAAGCACCGACCAGGCGACGACGACTGCGGCGCCATCAAGCTCGAACGGCACAAGGTAGGTCGCAAAGGCGACGGCGGTGATGACCAGGGCTGGAGCGTAGCGGGTAGCACGATGCAGCCAGAACCCTGCCAGCAGGGAAACGATCAATGCGCCGAACGCGAGCGTGGCCTCACTCCAGAAAGGAGTGTGTGCAGGTAGCGGCTCGTCGCCAGCAAGCACTTCGACGGTCGCGATCCGGGCAACCGCGAGCATGCCGCCCGCCAATATCAGCGCCGCAGCCGAGGTGAAGAACAGTGGGAAGCCGTCCTGATCGGCCCATGCCAGCACGAACATACCGAGCGCCAGGATGGCCCAGGTGACGACGGCCCAACCGGATTCAAGCTCGAACGGCATCAGGTAGGCGGCGAACGCTGTGGCGATGACTCCGGACCGGCGCAGGAAGGGCAGGCTGCGCATGACGTAACCACCGAGCAGCGCTGCGGAGGCGACAAACACGATCGCCAGAGTACGAGCTCCTACAAACGGGGTCTCCGGCTGGGTCATCGGCCAAGCCTGGTCAAGTGGTGCCTCGATCGCCAGAACATGGACGGCAGCCAGCAACGCGGCCAGGGCGGCTGGGATAACCGTTTCCCAACCAACGAGCAAGGGCAGCGGATTCTCCCACCGAGAGAGCCGCACTGGCGCCACATGTAGCGGCGGGACGAGATGCAGCGCTACCCCGAACACATAGATTGCCGACCAGCCGCCGACCAGGGCGACGCCGGAGGTCTCGAACGGCATGGCGTAGACGACCAGTAGCAGCCCGAGAGCCGCCAGCAGCGCGCGGACCAGGTGATCGCGCACGAACCAGCAGGCCACGCCAGCCGCGCCGAGCAGGAACGCAAGGGTCACACCTTCGGCGGTGAGGAACGGATAGGAGTTCGAGAGGTCATCTCCAAGCTGGTACAGCGGGTACTCGAATGCCACGAGGTGGGTCAGTGCGGCGGCCGCGAGCACAAGCGCGGCGCCGGCGCTGTAGCGATTGCCGAGCAGGGCATAGACCCAGACTAGCGCGGCCGCCTCTGCCGCCCAGGCAATCGGCACGATCGGTCCGCCGAACTGCACCGGGACGGCGATGCTCAGCGCCGCCAGCCCGGTCCCGAATGCCAACATCCCGAATGGATGCCGATCGCCTTCTTCGAGAAGGAAGTAGGAGCTCAACCCCAGGTGAGCGAGGGCGACTCCGGCCAGGAACAGACCACGCCATACTTCGAGGTCACCGTCCAGCAGCGCGAATCCCGCCCAGACGGCGTAGGCGGCGTTGGCCAGCAGCAGCGTCGCTGAGGTAGGTCGTAGGGTATGAGTACGGATCCGAAACTCCTCGCCGCCGGCCGCGAGAGCGTGCAACAGCCAGAAGCCGGCAACGGCGATCAGGGCCGGGGCAACTGCCGGATGGCTGGTAACCCAGTCACCGAGTTGCGGCGCAGAAAGGAGGAACGCTAGCGGCGGCAGCCAACTCCAGTAGCGGTAGAGCGCGATGCCGGTCGTGCCGGCGAGGATCATCGCGATGAAGGCGATCGTCGGGCCGTTCGGCTCCGCGCCAAGCAGGGGTGGTGCGAGGAGTGACGCGGCCAGTCCATAGCCCGCGACGATCTGGCTGTCCGCGCGGACCGCAACCACGGCGGCGGCAGCCGCGCTGACGAGCGTCCCGGCCAGCGCGAGCTCGATCGGGAAGAGGTCGTACAGGCGTGTGCCGGCCAGGAATGCCATGTCAAGCACGGCCAGCCCGACCGCGACCAGCACATGGCCAAAGAGCCGCTCGCGTCGTTCGAAGAACCACGCGCCGCTGACCACGAGGAGAGCGCCGCTGATAATGCCGATGGCGACACGCGCGGACGGTCCGATCCAGCCACGACTAAAGGCGAGGCTGAGGAAGAAGACCGCGCCCAACAAGAGCGCCAGACCACCCGTCCAGGCGAGAACCCGACCGCTGAGCATCACTTCGAGTTCCGGTACGGCCCATTCACGGCGTGGCGGTGGCGTCTGCAGAGGAGGCTCGATTGGGCGTGGTTCGACGACCTCGGGAAGCCACAGAGCCTCAGCCCGTGGCTGAGGTGACGCAACGGGTCGTTCCTCGACCTCTACGCGCGGAGGTTCCAACGTGATCGTGGCGCGTACCTCAGGCACTGGCGACGGTGGAACGAACGCTGGAGCAGCCTCGATGACTGCCGTGACGACTTCAGCTGCCGGTCGTTCCTCATCCAGCGTTTCAGCAGACACGGCGCTGAACCCGGACAGACGTTCCAGCCGATCGACGCGATCGGACAACCGCCGCACGTCATCACGTAAGTGCTCGTCGACTTGAGCGATGCGGGTAGTTTGGTTCTTTGCACGGGCGAGGAGATCCACGTACGGAGTGCCGGTCCGCCGCGACTCCTCGTGAAGGTGTTCTGTCAGCCAGGTACGTGGACGACCACACCCAGGACAGAACCAGACTGACGGCATCATCCTTGATCCGCAGTGAGGGCACTGTATCGGTATCTCGCTGTTCATCTGAATCCCCCCGTCCAAGTGGGGAACAATGGGAGTCAGGAGACTCAGCCGCACCCATCGGTCCGGCTAATCACGGTATAACCGCGCAGCCGTCGCGGGGGTGTGAAGGAGGAACTGTCAGCGTTGCAGAAGCGTGCCAATTCCAGCCGAGACAGGACTCCGAGCCGATGGCCACCAGCCCGACGGCGACGATACACTCATCATCTGGGGGCCGAACGTAGAGCGTGAAGTCCCGTTCGGGGCTCGGCGGCTCCGATGCGACCGTCGGTATCGAAACCAATACCGGTGACACCACGTGACGTACGCAAGCGGAGCCATCAGTGGTCAACGAGACAACGTCCGCACCTGATATCGAACGGTATCGTGCCAATCTCCAGGCCGAGGTCGACGGCGCGGCGCTCTATCGCGCCTTGGCTGACATCGACGAGAGTGCTGAACTCGCCGAGGTTTATGCGAAGCTCGCGGCTGCCGAGGAACGACATGCGGCGTACTGGCAGGAGAAGTTGCGACTCTCGGGAACCGATCCCGGACCGTTGCGACCTGGCTGGCGGACGCGGGTGCTTATCGCGCTGGCCAGGCGTTTCGGGACAGCGCTTATCCTGCCAACAGTCACGGCGCACGAGCAGTCAGACAGTGACCGCTATCAGGGTCAGCTGGACGCGAGCGCGGCCGGCCTCGCGGCCGACGAGCGGTCGCACGCGCGTTTGTTCCGTGCCATCGCCACTGATGGATCCGGGGGGATGTCGGGAGGCGCGCTCGCGCAACTGGAGGGACGGCACCGTGCCGCCGGCGGCAACGCCCTCCGGGCAGCCGTCCTGGGTGCCAACGACGGGTTGGTGTCCAACGTCAGCCTCGTGATGGGAGTGGCCGGCGCCGACATCGGCGGCCGCAACATCCTGCTCACTGGGCTGGCTGGGCTGCTGGCTGGATCACTCTCGATGGCGATGGGCGAGTGGCTCTCGGTTCAGAGCGCCCGCGAGCTCTACGCTCATCAGATCGACATCGAGCGCGCCGAACTCGAGGCGTTCCCTGAAGAAGAACTCGAAGAACTGGTCCTCATCTACCGTTCGAAGGGGATCGCCGACGAGCAGGCGCGTGCGTTGGCAAGTCATCTCGTCAGCGACCAGCGAGTTGCGCTCGATACCTTGGCCCGGGAGGAGTTGAGTATCGACCCGGCCGAACTGGGCGGATCAGCCTGGGTCGCTGCCATCACCTCGTTCGTCCTGTTCGCGATCGGCGCGATCATCCCGGTCTTCCCCTACTTCATCGCCAGCGGCGGGGTCGCCGTGGTGGTGAGTCTCGTCCTCAGCGCACTGGCACTCTTCGTGATTGGGGCCGGGATCACCGTCATCACCGGTACGAGCGCCGTCCGGTCTGGATTGCGTCAGGTGGCGATTGGTGTCGCCGCAGCAGCGGTGACGTACGGGATCGGCTCGCTCGTCGGCGGCGTGACTGGCTAGCGGCTGCGCGAACGCGTGTGAGCAGTCGATGGTGATGTCGTCCCGGAACGACCGGACCGACAGACCACGGCCGACCATCGTGTGTTGCTCCACCGATGATGCGTCACCTGCCGGCCTGTGCAGCCCCGTCAGGCCACCGCGCGCACGATGTGCGTCTCGCGTGAGGAGTGCACTTCGTCTCCGACGATGAAGTCCCCGAGCACGCACTCCAGCTCGAGACGAAGCGTTGCGATGAACTGCTCGCGTGCGGCCGGCGTCGTGGCATGCAGCGTCGCGATCGAGGCGACCATCGCCAAGACGAACAGGTCACAAACCGCTCCGGCTGCGGGTAGCGCGTCGTCAGCTGGACGGCCTCAATCGTGATGGCGGTGAAGTCCCCAGCTGCGGACAGATTCCGCAACTCGCCGACACGGCTGAGTCCGAACGGTTTGTCGAGGGCCGGCACGCCCACCTGTCGAGCGACAACCGGCGCCATCGCGGCGTAGAGTGGGCTGCGCTCCATTCCACTCCAGCAGCTGACGACGGCACGACTCCCAGGACCGAGCATCCGGCGCATCTCTTGCACCGCAGCACCGCGATCGGGGACGAACTACAGTCCCTGGTGACACGTCATCAGGTCATACGTCTTGTCGGCGAAGGGCAACGCCTGCATGTCTCCATCATGGAATGGGATCGGTGTTCCGGCATGCCAGTCGACATCGCGTGCGACCGACAACATGCCGGGGTTAAGAGCCAAGGCATCAAGATACCACCTGACCTGACTAACGGGGCGAGTGCTGGTTCTAGGCTACGCATCGGGGACGACGAGGCTTCCGTCGTGCTGCATTCACCTTATTTGACGGGCCGACTTCGGTCAGGATGTCTACCTGACACCCGATCGACATACTTCTTAAGCCGAGATCGTCGCTACCACCAATGGATCGAGGACCTTGACGATCCATTCTCCGCCGGTCCGCGTCCATTCTGAGACGAATTCTCTCTTGGTGCGGACTTGTAACGTCTGGTTGCCGATGACCCGCGCTACTGTAATGCGTCACATCCTATGCTGCGGTCAGATTGGCCGTCGATCTGATCGACGTTCTCTGGCCGATCTTCGCAGCGAACGGAGGGTTGCTGCACAAAGAATGTCGACTCGCACAGCGATTCCTGCGCGGCTGTAGTGAGGTATCGACGCTGCGGCAGGTAAGCGCTGCTTGGAATACCGCCAATGGCGTCTCCACTTGGTTGGTCAGCCGGCCGTCACGAACCGGGCGGGAGTGCAGCCGAAGCTGCCGACATTGCGAGCGAGTTCGTCGCTCACCTTGTGCGGCCGGATACGGATGACGGTCTCCGACCGATTGGGTCTCGGTGCGCGTGAGCCTGCGTGGACAGGTTCCGTTCAGGAAGAAGGTGGTCACCATGACGAAGTCCGCCTTGACCCGCGAGTACGTCGCTGTACACTACTTGCCGGTTACGCTGTTGCTGGCGACATTTTTCACGGTGCTGTTCCTACCAAACATGTACCAGCTTGCAATTCCCGTCGTCGCGCTTGGAGTCGGCATCGTGACGCGTCCGCGGTCGGTACCGGTCGTCTGGACGGAGCTGTACCTCTTCTTGCTCCTTGCGGCAGTCGGCGCGCTGGCTCTCGGACGCGAATTGCCGAAGATGCCTGACGACAACCAGGGACTCGCCCCCGCCGAGTTGTTCTTCACCGCGCTGTTGCTGTTCCTGTATCTGGCACTCACGGTCTTGCCGCCATTGTGGGTCGGCCGCTGGCTCGGCCATGAGATCGCGCAACACCGGCACCCGGGAGCGTCGCCTGCGTAGAACCGTCTTGAGACGTGGGTACTGAACACCTCCATTCGCTGTCTTGGCTTAGCGTCGGCTCGCCTTCATGAGCCGACGCTAAGCCACAGGTAGGCACGCGAAACGTCCGCGTTCGACGACGGCTCCTACTTCTTGCACGAGGTTCCGCTGTTGTTGTCCGGGTTGCGAACTTGCCCGCCACTGTGTAGGTACACGAAGCCGGGCATCGCGTAGTCCAGCCCACTCGGCCGCTGGACGCGTACCGGCACATTGCCTCCGCTTGAGCCTCCGCTTGAGCACAAAGGAAGCGAATCGCCTCAGGGCAAGCGAGCGGACAAGACGCACCGGATGGTTCCATCCGGTGCGTCTATAGGCCGCCGGTTATGAGGCATCGGCAGCCATCTCCCGCCGTGCTGGTCGGCGCACGAGCGCACCTGCTATCGCGACGATCGCGACAACGATCACGCCCCAGGCCAGGTTCAACTCCGGTCGGGTGACATTTGGCAGAATGTCGAACGACGTCCAGCCGCGCTTCTCGATCTGTTCACCCCAGAAGTCCTCGAAGAAGTTCGCGATGCCGTAGACGAACAGCAGCGAGACGACGACAGCCAGCACTCCACGCAGCCAGCCAGCCGTCAGTTGACCAAACGGCCGCAGCAACGCCGGTGCCGTCAGCGCGAAGAAGGTGCCGTCCAGCCCGTGGTGGTGGCCGAGGTGGACGGCTCGCAACTCATGACCGGCTGGAATCTCCTTCGACATGAACGCCCGCCCCAGAAGCGGGACATCACCGATATAGATCCCGAAGTCGGCCAGAATCCACGGCAGCGAGAGCACGACCAACACGCCGGCAATGGCCAGCGCAACCCAGTTCGCTGCTGGGCGCCAGATGACCGGCATGCCCCGCCCGGTGGCCCGTACCGCCACGGCCGTCACAGCAAGCGCCAGCAGCACACCGATCGCCGGCACGATGTTGACTGGCTTCGCATCGAGGTCACCCTGCTCGACCACGCCGGGTACGGCCGCGACGAGGCAGAGACCGACAGCGGCCAGCGTCAATCCCGCCAGCAGCCGGCGCGCGACTGGCGATAGCGCGTCCGGGACCGCCGCGATTCGCGCCCAGGCGAATCCGGCCAGCGCGATCGCCGCAAAGGCCAACGGGAAGTTTAGGTGGACGAGCGCTCTGCCGGCACCACCATCAAGCCCGTCCCGGCTGACGTGATAGAGATCGGCCGGCGAGACCCACGAGTAGGTCACCAGGATTCCCAGCGTCCAGACGGCAGCCACTAGCCAGATCCCGGCGACCTCGGCCAGACTGACTCCGGTTCGGTAGTTGATACCGGCTCGCGACGGCGCGACGACCTGATCGACCTGCTGGACGCGTCGTGACGGCACGATCGCTGGCGAGCGGCTGGGCACGCTTGCCTTTGCCTCACTACCAGAGAACAGTTGTGAACCTTGCATGGCACACCTCCCAGGCAGACGCGAAACGATCGGGCTATTGCCCAGCATCGACAGCATCGTCGATCAACCGTCACAAAGGCATCTGCCTCACGCGGTCAGTTGTCTCAGTGTCGTGTCGATGTCGATGAGGTGGGGAAGGAAATGAACCGCCGGAATGCATTGCGACACATGCGGGCAGGCCATTAACGATGGATGCGAATGGCCTGCCCAATGCCGTTGCTTACGTGAGGCTGCATCTCACCGGTTCAGCACACGCATCGCTACTCAAGTCGTTGTGCACCCAGACGTCCGAGCAGGACAGCGTATGGCGTGCCGGCATACTCCGGGTGGTACTCGAATCGCGCTCGCTCAAAGTACTGGACGGTGTAGGTGATACCGGTATCAGGGTTGACCTCTCGAAACTCCTCGCTGATCGGGAAGCCGAAGATCGCCAGCCCACCGTGCGATTGCCAGTAGGCGCGGAACCCGAAACACAGCCGGTGGCCGGTGGCCGGATAGAACGAGCAGTTCGCATCGTTGCCAGCGACAACCGGCCGGAAGGGCATCTCGTTGACACGGTCCGCAGTTAACTCAACACCGAGGCGGCCCAGCAGCACGTCCATCCGTGCCGGCCAGGCGCCCGGATGCCACTCGAACCGCGCGCGCTCGAAGTACTGGACGGTCACCCCGTCCTGCTGGAACTCCTCCGTCAGCGGGTACCCGAAGATGGCCAGCCCTCCGTACCGTTCCCAGTAGGCGAGGAACCCGTGGCTGAGCCAGTGACCGGTTTCCGGGAAGTAGCGCTGGTCGGTGATTTGGCCTTCCACGAAGTCGCGGACGGTCGCGAAACGATAACCACGCGAGCGGAGCTGGTCGATGATGCCCGGCAAGGCCGCGGCGTCCTGCGACTGAGCGCCGACATGCATCAGCATGATCGCTCCCGGCGCCGCTCCGTTCAGCACACGCTGTGTGATCTGTGCCTGCGTGTACCCATTCCAGCCGAACGTATCGACGGTCCACATCACGTTGATCGTGTAGCCGTTCGCGGCCAGGTCGGTCAGGACCGCGTTGTTGTATTCGCCGTAGGGTGGCCGGAAGTAGGGAGCGAGGTGGACGCCGATCTGGGAGAAGATCAGATCGTCGGTCCGCTTGAGTTGATCCGCGCGTTGGGCGGATGAAATGCCGACGAACGAGGGGTGATCCCACGAGTGATTCATCAGGTGATGCCCTTCAGCATGCATACGTCTGATGAGGTCGCCGTTCGCTTGTGCCCAGACGCCGGTCATTCCGAATGAAGCCCGGACACCTTTGTCGCGCAAGGTGTTCAGAATCTGTTCGGCGAACCCACGGTCAGCGCCGGCGTCGAAGGTCAGGGCGATGACCGGCTCCGATGTATCAAATCGTTGGACGGTCACGACATCACTCGCGGCCGACAACTCGGTTGGGGAATCGGCCCGTGATGCTGCCGGAAGTGACACGAGCGTGACGAGCGCCAGGATGACAGCAGCCACGGTCGACGTGAGACGCCCCATGCCACGGTTCATTTGCGAACGATGGGTACTCATCGTTGCCTCCAGACGACCCGAACCAGGTATAGCCAGTCCGGATCAGTCAATGCGGCCTTCCACGCGCCGTCCCTGCAACAACAGTTGCCGACGCAGGTCCTCGACGGCCAGGAGTTCGGATCCGCCAAATCCGACCAGGATCCAGGCAGGCGGTGTCGGCAATGGGATGAGCGAGTGGACCGTTCCGACCGCAACCCACCCTCCGGTCGCCTCGGACTTCGCGGTCGAGAACTCGGCCTGGAGCGGCCCTTCGTGGATCTCAGGTATGACTGCTGGCGCGTTGACAAGCATCAAACTGGACATCGCGGTTCTCCCTTCAGCAAGTCGCCGTACCTGCCTATGAATCTCCGACGAGCTTCGTCGATTGGCTACCGCACTGGCCCCGGAGGGCCGTTGCCGACACCCGCAAAGGTGAACGACTGCGTCATTCCCAGGATCGTGATCGAGCCGGTATACGAGAGCTTCTCGTACGCACCCCACGGCCCGTCGTAGTCCAGCCAGTCACGTGCGCCAGTCGCCTTGGCGTCCGCCAGACCCGACGTGACGATCGTGTAGTTGCCGGGGAGGTAGGCAGCGAACGTGGCACCGTTACCCGTCAGGTCGATCAGGTCGACGGTCAATGTGACAGGGCCAATCGACTGGGCCACGACCCGGTCGAACGGGTGCTCGCCAATCGACGCGTAGTGGGCGTGCGAATCCTTCGCGGCGTAGATGACCGGGTGTGTTCCGGTGTACGAGAGTGCCGGGCTTGTCGCCTCGACCCACATCCCGCTGGAATGCTGCGACAGGAAGAGCGACGCGAGGGTCCAGCCGTCCGTTGTCTGCTGGCGCGTGAAGCGCAGCGTCACGTGCTCCCAATCACCCGTGTGGCGACCGACGGTCTCCGGGAAGTAGTACGTGTCAGGAGGCTGCGGGTAGCCCGGGATGGCGATGTTGACGTGCGCCTTCCCCTTGACTGGTCCGTTGTACGGCGAGAAGAACCAGAATTGCAGGTCAAGCGTGAGGTCCCCTGCCGGCATGACACGCACGTACGTCTTCGCACGCTGCAGATGTCCGGCTCTGAAGCTCTCGTCAACATCGAGCCAGTAGCGGAAGTCCGGGTCGCCGGCGTTCGGATCCTGCTTCGCCATCGCGACATCGTCGAGCAGCGTATCAGCCGACGTTTCGATCGAGCCGAGGATCGTCTGTTCGAAGGTCGCGAAGTCATCCTCGTTGCGGACAATGCCCCAGACGAGTTGCGACGGACCATCGAGCACGGCCTCCGGCGTATCCAGGAAGTACTGTTCGCCGGGGTGGAACACGATGATCGGGCCATAGGTTTCGATGAGCGCCTTCACCTCTTTGGTCGTGTCATATTGGTCCGGCTTTCCAGCCAACACGCTGGACGGTAGGAGCAGACTGACGATCAGGGCGAGTACCGGCACGAGAACACGGACGTTCGAGCGTCCAAGCATGACGACACCCTCCTCTCTGTCGGCCCAATTCAGGCGAAACACGGATTCACGAGATCGGGCCGACTGTGGCACCTCCCGGCGTGGAACGAGGACGTCACGCCGTACCCCGTACACGCCGGACAGTCGTAGATTACGCCTGACGCCGTGTCATTCACGCCGAAACATCGAAGCAGTAATTACAAGCGCATATCACGTCTGGGCTATCAATTGCCGCAGTAAAGACTGGTATGGATTCTCAGGGCAGTTGCTCGCATGCTCCGGTAGTTCGGCTTACAGAACGGTCGATGGATCTGCCATCCGGCGGTTTAGAATCGGCTCTCGCAAGCGGATAACGATCTCCTGAACCAATAGATGTAAGCGAGCCGGTCACTGCGCTCGCCGCAGCCCGTGCGCCCGGCGAAGCGGCTAGCGTGAGCCTGTCGTTTGCTCGGCGTGTCTGCGTTTTCGTTGAAGGAGACCGCGACTTGGCCGGGCGTCTTCTGTCGCGCGGGGAGTTCCGCCGCACTCCCGTCCGAGCCAGTTCAGCAACGTCAGCGGGAGACCGACGATCAGCGCAAGGCCCGGAATCAGCCCGATATTGGTTTCCGGCTCCGACCAGCCGATGATTTCGAGCGCGTAGACGACAAGCGCGAAGAGGAAGACGACCGCAGCCGGCATCACCCAGGTGCGCGAGGGATGCAGCAGTAGCCCGGTCACGAACGCGATCGCATAGGCGACTCCGAACGCCAGGATGTTGAGATCTCCCCAGATCACGATCCAGAGCACACCCGTGCTGATCACGAGCATCGCCGGAAGGACGTATTCCCGTCCCCATGCTCTCCAGTTGTCCGTGCTCATGGCGTCTACTCACTTTCAACTTGCACGAACGGACTCGGAACTCCGTTGAGGAATGAGCCGAAAGCCGAAGGACCGGCGCAGTTCACCTCTCGGCGCTCGCGACGTAGTCATCGATTAGTTCGTGCAGCAGCGTTTCAACCGGCAGCGTCGAGCAGCGGCGATGCCGTCGAGTCTTCGACGGCGACATGTCCTGTCGTTGAGAATCCGTCGACACGAGCATGCGACCCAGTTCCGCTCGCGCGTGCCACGTGTATGACTGCGAGAACTCATACCACTGCACCAGCAGGTTGGCGTCGCGGTCATCGAGGCGTTCGAGGTGGTCCTCACGCGGGTCGAACAGATACAGGCGACCGATTCGGTCCTCGAGGATGAACAGTTCGACGTTCGTCCACGCTTGCGGCAGCGCCATGAGTCGAAAATCCACCAAGCACCTCCCTCCAGGGCTGCCAGCGTTGCACGTCACCAGTCGTGCGGCTGGTGCGGATCGCTGGTTGCGGGAGTCATCCTAGTTGTGTTGGCGCGACACGGGTGTCGTACTTTCGCCACGCCCGTTACAGCTTCGTGTCATTTGGCGCGGTACCAGTCGACGACGGCTACGCCGGTAGAGTGTAGCGCTGCTCAATCGCCTGCCGCGTCAACCGGCGAAGTTCGTCTGCCGGCAGATGCGGCGATGCTTCGACGCTGGTGACGCAGTCGGCAAGCTGGTAGTCTCCAATCGCATCGCGGATCCACCGGGAGTAATCGCCTCTGCGAGCATGGTAGATCCACGTCTCGTCGTCGACATCATCACCGATCGCCAGGAACGCGATGAGGTTGTGTGCGCGCGGGTATTGGCGATTCGCTGGGCCGGTAAAGTAGAAGCTCCGTTCCCATCCTATGTCGCCTTCCGCGTACTTTCTGCGGTGGCGGAGGTGCCGTGACCGGCAGGTCGCGGCGTGGAACTTGACTGGTGGGATTCCGCCACGGATGTCCCAGACAACGGCCTCACCAGCACCCAGCGTAACCTGTGGCGTCTCAGGACATATTTGTCCAGTCCTCTCCGCGAAGGCGTCAAGCGTCTCGGAAGGAACTGGATCAACCGCGAGGACGACATTCATCGCATGGAGGGCCTCGCTGGCGAGGTGCTCGGGATGGACCGTGATCAGCAGCACACCAGGAGCCGTCGCGAGAGGTTCTGCGCAGGTCATCGCCTCGTGTTGTGGAAGCAGGTGATGCGCCTCGTCGATGACGAGCCAGTGTGGTCGTCCGGTTCGCTTACGCAGATCATGAACGGATCCGCAGAGTAATGTCAGGAACTCTGGACGGTCAGCAAACGGCAGTGCGAGCAGGTTTGCGACGACACTGTGTGTCGGCGACTCGAGGAGTCGCGCCAGTTCCTCGACGCTTGGTGGCTGATTGCTGTCGCCGATGTGGATGATATCGGGGATCGTTCCGTAGTCACCTTCAGGGTCGATGACGCAGACCTGATAGCCGTGTGCCGTCAGCCGTTCGATCAGTCCCGTAGCGAGCCACGACTTACCACGCCGTGGTGCTCCGGCCAGGAGCATCCGCGTGTCGTATGGGTTAATGACGACTGGCTCTCCACCGTGCTGCCGGCCTAGGAGGACATCGTGGCGGTGCAGGCATCCTCCGACATCGCTGAGGTCGTTGGTGGCAAGGCGATCGATGAGTTCGACGACGCCGGCTCCGTGGTGTCCGTGGGTCACCAGGTCGGCGTTGGCCTTGACCGTCGCCAGGGCGTTGTTGACGGCGATCGCGATCTCGCAGTCCTGGAACATCGTCTGGTCGTTCTCAGCGTCACCAACACAGACGGTATTTCGTGGCGAGATACGCAGTTGCTGGAGCGCGAACCTGAGACCCGTGGCCTTGTTGACGCCGGCCGGCAAGACCATCACGGCGCCTTTGTTGAACACGACATGATGTTCGAGACCGTGCTGCTCGATCGTGTCGAGAACGGCGGCCTCATGCGGATGCCAGGTCGCGATGATGACATCACCGACTGAAATCGGCCCAACACCACGCTGGTGCAGATCGTTCACGAACGCGGCAGGAGGAGCGTCGCCAAGAACGAACTGGTCGCCGGTCGTGGGGAGGTAGACGACCGCGCCATTTTCCGCGACGACTCGATCGAACAGCTGGAGGTCGGAGAACTTGTTGATCAGGTCATCCAACTCTCGGCCGGTGACGAGGATCAACTTCCTGCCACTCTTCCGGAGCCGGTGAAGTGCTGCGACGGTCGCGCCGTCGACATTGCCGTTCCAGGCAATCGTGCCGTCAAAGTCACATGCGAGCGCGTGGTAGCGCAATGGCTGTATCACCTCCGCTGATCCGCTGACTACTCGAGTCCTGGCACAAAGACGGTCCGGTGCGGCTCGTCCGGCACGGTGGCGTGGCGAAGGAGCGTGTCCCGCAGCTCACGCGCCTCGTCATCATGCAGCAACGTTACGCCTCCACCGGCGTAGAGGACACGTGCCGTCGAGGCGTGTTCGTCAAACTGCACCTCGCAGACCGTCGCGAGGTGAATGAACCGCTGTCCGACCTTGATCCATTCCTCCACTGAGGTTCTCTCTTCACGCGATCCCTCCCGATGCCACACACACCGGGTAGAGGGCGGTTCTCAGTTCGTCTTCCCTGTTGCACCACGGTCCTCCCAGACTTCGATGGCGCCAACCGAAATCGTGAGCAGCGGAAGGCGACTCTCTTGGACGATCCGTGTTGCCACGCTCCCAAGTGCGAAGCGCCGGACTCCAGACCGACCATGGGTGGTGATAGCAATGAGGTCGACCGCTTCCTGCACCGCGGTACCCAGAATGTGCGCGGGCGGTTCACCGACGCGAACCAGAGCCGTTCCAGGTCTGTCCGGAATCCCGTATCGCCGAGCGACGGCTTCCAGGTAGTCCACCGCGTGGCGTGTTCCCCAGGTCGTTGCAACGATGTCGTAAGCCGGATCGGTTGCGTTGTCGTGAACGGCAGGCATGAGAGCATCCGACTCGTGCTGTGGAAGGACGTGCAGCAGGACGATCTCCGACTGGGCGATGTCGGCGACAGCGACGACAATCGGCATGATCCACTCCGATTTCGTCGAGCCATCCAGCGGGACGAGAATGCGCTTCGGGAGAAGCGTGTCAGTACGCTTCGTCTCGGAGTCGGCTCGTGTGAGCATGACGGGGACGGGGGACTTCCGCATGACCTCATCGGCGACGCTGCCCAACGACCACCGATCGACCCCGCCTCTGGCATGGGTTGCCATGACAATCAGGTCAACTCCCTGCGTCGCCGCGAACATCACGATGAACGCAGCAGGGTCGCCCTGGAGAATGACCTGCTGCGCGTCGATTCCCTGTTGGTGCAGCTCGTCCTCGATCTGAGAGAGGTAGCGCTCGCTGACGTTTCGTGTGTCTTCGGTGTCAATGCCGATCAAAGGATCGAATGGCGTCGCTTCCGAGACGATTGTCAGCAAGACAACCTGCGCCCCGGACGCGAGGGCGAGCGACGACGCGAGCGGTACAGCCGATCGAGATAACAGCGTTTGGTTCAGCGGAACCAGAATGCGTCTGATCACTCGAGGCCTCAATTCGGCGATGTGCCAGTGTACAGTTCGACTCCCGCATCGTTGCACACAGATGCGGGCGACTTCCGGATTCATCGTAGAACTGACGGCGTTACAGAGGTGTGGCAGTACGTCGGAGGATGCGGAAGTATCGCGACAATGGTAGGTGACCGCAGACGCTCAAAGCAGCCGTCGCCGCCGAAGTTCTGCCCATCGATATCACTGTTGACGATCGTATTGGATGTCACGCTTGGGTGTCTGCCAGTGCGGCGACCGGCCGCTCGATGCAATCCTGTAACGAACGGCGAGCGCTTGTTACGCAGTTGATAGCAGCCCAGGCGTACACTGCATTCCAGCGGTCACCCCAACCGCTGGACGAATCCAACCCAAAACCCCGAAGCGCAGCCCGGCCCATCCCACGCCGGGCTGCCCATTCTTGCTGCTTGTTGATTCGCGATCTCGTACCGCCTGAAACAGCATTCAAGGCCACCTGCCCATCGACGACGGGCAGGTGGCCTTGCGGACAGGCGGCCGGGACGTTCCGTGGTCAGCCGGATGTTCCGGGCACCGATGCTGACGGTGAGACAGTATCCCGGTGTACTTCCTCGGCGGTGATCCGCAAACGAACGTGAGCAGGGGTGATCGACTCGATCGCTTCGGCCGGCACCGAGAACTCGTGATGGCGGATGGTACCCGACTGGATCACGAGGTCGGTAAAGATGCCATCGGAATAGATGACATCCTCCACCCTGCCGACTTTCTTGTCATCACTCGAGATGACATCGGTGCCCGCGCCAACCAGCAGCGCGTCGTTCGGAAGGTTGGAGCGAATCTCGATCGATGGGGCGTCGACTGGGGCAGATTCGAGCAACGACCGTGACGCCGGATGGAATTCATAACCAAGATAGGTCGAGCGCCACATCAACGGTAGAACCGTCGCACCGGCGCCGCTGACTCCGCCCTCAATCGGATACGGAAGCGTCCGGAGTTCCTCCGGTGTTGGGACGATGAACTCTTGCTCGGCGAATCTGGGCAGCTTGTCGGCCTTGTCCGCCGTCAGTCGAAGCCGGACCGTATCCCGGGCAATGCTGTCGATAAACACCGTCTCGATAACCCGATCCTGTGTGAAGACATGACCTTTGTGAGCGATGAACCCGAAGACCTCTCGGGTGTCCGGTTCGAGGATGATGCGATCGACGTACCCGAGGTGCTGATCATCACTTGAGCAAACGTGCATTCCCAGGCGAATGTCCATCATGAACCCCTCTCTGCGATCATGAACGGGGGTCGCCGGCATCCCCGCTGAGGACGATCGCGTGTTCACGTGAACCGCCCCGGCGGCACCCCGTCTCCATATCGCTACGGTACGCCGAGCGTGATCACATCCGCATCAGGGAATGCGTCAGGGTGTCGCAGTCTCGTGTCAACATATCAGCATCGACCGCTGTCTCGAACAACCGACCAGTCTGACACGGATAGCCGTCTTCTCAGACGAGCAGGGAAGGCTGAGACGTCGCTCTAGTCAATTGCTGGAGGTGAGTCGGGTGTACTTGCACGGCCTACCGCATCGGTTGTCGCAGTTCCGATGCAGCACCGTACCAGCCGTTGTGCCTCTGTAACGAGGATTGCGGTATCGGAAGCGTGGCGACAAGCGCCGATCGGACAGGAGGACCCAGATGGCAACCCAGCAAGCGATCGACGACGCCAGGCAGCAGCGATCTCAAACGACGCTGGTGATCACCGCCATTGTCGGAGCAGTCATGATCGGGATTGCGCTCTTTGTCGGGCTGGTCTTCGTCTTCAGCGACGAGGTCGGCATGCCGGTCGTCGTAACGAGCGAAGATGACGGCACGACGATGGGGATGATCCCGGATGCCCAAGTGCTGGTTGTGCTCGACAGCAACGCGACGACTGGCTATGAGTGGGCGATCGATGAGCTTGACACCGACGTTGTCGAGTTTCTCGGCTCCCAGTATGTCGCGCCAACGAATGGTGCGGTCGGCCAGGGAGGATCGCAGGAGCTTGAATTCCGCGCGCTGGCAGAAGGCACGACGACATTGAGGCTGAAGTACTGGCGCTCGGGGGAAGGCGATACGTCGATCGCCGATCGCTGGGAGATGACGTTCGAGGTTCGTGAATGAGCATCCACGCGCTGTCGCGGAGCGATAGGCGGGACCATGATACCGTCACGGTTCCGCCTATCATTCATCATCCGCATCAGGTGGTCAACCTAGCTAGTCAGCATGGACGACGCCAGCCGCTTCGCGTGATTCGGTCGTGACGGGATGACCGGCGCGCTGCCAGGCCGCATAGCCGCCGATCAGATCGGTGACGTTCCTGAACCCTTTGGCGGCCAGGATCGTCGAGGCGATCGCCGAGCGCAGCCCGCCCTGGCAATGGACGACGACCGGTGTCTCGGTTGGGATGCTCGCCAGGCGCTCGCGCAGGTAGCCGAGCGGGATGTTGATGCTCTCGCTGAGGTGGCCCGCATCGTATTCATCAGATCCGCGCACATCGAGGATCTGCACCTGTCCGGAAGCAACGCGCTGCCGCAACTCGTCGGCGGTCACCTGATCGATGAGGTTGAGCGACCCATGGGAGTTGGCCCAGTCCTCGATTACCTGCGGTGACCAGTAGCCGGTGAGGTGGTTCAGCCCGATCAGCCGGAGCTCGTTCGCCAGTTCCGTGATGTCACGCTCGTCAGCGATCAGCGCGAACGGCTGGTCGTATGGCAACAGCCAGCCAGCCCAGGTCAGGAACGACGATCCGGCTGGAATGGCGATCGTTCCGGGCACATAGCCGCCGGCGATCGCGGTCACTGGCCGGGTATCGATGACGACCAGCCCCTCGGCCAGCGCGTGTTCGAGTGCGCTCGACGGCAGGTGTCGCGGTTCCGGCAGGTCGGCGACCATCCCCGCGCCATCGCGATTGATCCGCTTCATCTCCTTGAAGTAGCGCGGCGGCTCGGGCTGGCCTTCGAGGACCAGATCGACGAACTGCTGCTCGCTCTCGACGTTCAGGCCCCAGTTGAAGAGCCTCTCGTAGCCGACCGTGCTGGAGGGAATCGCGCCGAGCGCCTTGCCGCAGGCGCTACCGGCTCCATGCCCTGGCCAGACCTGGACATAGTCCGGTAGTGCCGTGAACCGTTCGAGCGAGCGGTACAACTGGCGGGCGCCGTCTTCCATCGTGCCGGCGAACCCCGCGGCACGTTCGAGCAGGTCCGGCCGGCCGACATCGCCGACGAAGACGAAGTCGCCGGTGAAGATCCCCATCGGCCGGTCGGCCCCAGCCGTGTCGGTCAGCAGGAATGAGATGTGCTCCGGCGTGTGGCCGGGCGTATGGAGCACGTCGATCCTGATGTTGCCGACCATGAACGTGTCGCCGTCGTAGACGAGCGTCGCGCCGGCCTTGGCTGCCCAAGCGTACTTCCAGTCGGCCGTGCCTTCGTCAGACAAATACAGCGTTGCCCCGGTCCGCGCCGCGAGTTCGCGGGCGCCGGAGACAAAGTCGGCGTGGATGTGGGTTTCGGTGATGGCGGTGATGCGAAGCCCTTCGCGTTCCGCCCGATCGATGTACTGGTCGATGTCCCGGTTCGGGTCGACGATCAGGGCTTCGCCGGTCGCTGCGCAGCCGACCAGGTAGCTCGCCTGCGCCAGTTGGTCGTTGTAGATGTACCGCAGAATCATGATGCTCCCCCAGATGTCGTGTCCTGATGCAGATGATCGATCATGCAAACGGCGAGACCGCTAGCTGATCTCGCTGGTGGTCAGTCTCGCGACCACCTCGCGCATGTCGCAGGTTGCGCCGCGGTTGTACGGCAGCTTTGCCAGCACTGTCGCCATGCCGCAGGTGTCGGTGACCGCCGAGAAGGCCAGTCCCGCGCCAACCGCAGCCGCGATCAACCCTAGTGGCGGCGAAATGAGCAGACCGGCCAGCGAGCCAGCGACGACTAGCGATCCCGCGACCCCGCGCACCTGGCGCTCCAAGCCCCAGCGCTGTCTCCCACGACGGAGCGGCTTGCCGGCCGCATCCCAGGCAGCGATCCCACCGTCGAGAATGTGAATGTGGTCCAGCCGTGCTTCCCGAAGGACCTGGGCCGCCTGCCGCGCACGCGCGCCACTTCGGCAGATGAGGATGGCCGGTGAGCGGAGTGCATCACTCAATTCATCGCGGTGTTCCGGCAAGAGGTCGAGCGGGACATTGTAGCTGCCTGGAATGTGAGCCGATTCGAACTCGGCTGGCGTTCGCACGTCGATCAGCTTGATGCGCTCGTGCCGTTCAACGAGTTGCGACGCCGTCTCGACGTCAACGATCTCTCCGATTACCAGTTGATCCTGCATGGTTCCCTTTCCATCCCCTGATCGTGTTCGTGATCTGAGCGCGTTCCGTGGCGCGCTACACCGGTATAGATGCGGCCAGTGCCGCTGGGGTTACATCTCGTCGCCGTCATCCGAGCATCAGCACCTCGCGGTTCTGGACGAGGATGAACACACCCATGAAGATGAGGAACATCGCGAACGAGCGCTTGAGGACCTCCTGCGGCACGAACCGCATCAGGTAGCTGCCGGCCAGGATGCCGCCAACGGCGACGCCGCTGAAGACCGCCAGCGTTCCCCAGGCGATCGAGACCTGATCGAGGTAGCCGGCAAAGCCCGACGCCGACTTCATCGCGATCACCAGCAGCGAGGTGCCAACGGCCTGGTTCATCGGGAGCCCGCCCAGCAGCACCAGGGCCGGCACGACGAGGAAGCCACCGCCGACACCGACCAGTCCAGTGATGATCCCGACGACCAGCCCCTCGATGACGATATGGGCAAGCGGCAACTCCGCAGCCGACCCGTGCCCACCCGTCACATCCCGAGCCGCCGAAACCGTGCGGCTGCGGAGCATGAAGTAGGCTGCCGCCAGCATTACGACCGCGAACAGCGTCAACTGGATAGCGCCGCTGACGTAGGCCGAGAGCCGTGCGCCGAGGAACGTCCCGACCATCGCGACTGTTCCGAAGATCAGTGCCACGCGCATCTGGACGTTGCCGATGCGCCAGTGACCGATAGCGCCGAAGAGGCTGGTAATCCCTACGACCGCGAGGCTCATTGCGATCGCCTCTTTGGCCTCGAAGTTGAGGATGTAGACGAAGATCGGGACGGTCAGGATCGAGCCGCCACTCCCCATCAGCCCTAGCGACAGCCCAACCAGCGCTGCCAGCACAATACCAAGAGCGATCATTCCTGCTTCCGATCTCGCTAGTCTTGCGGCCGACATATCCGCGCCCGGTTGCACGAACTGGCCGATTCATGCGTTTGATGCGAAGTCGTGGGTGATGGTTACAGCACATCCGGCATCCTCGCTTCGATGGGTTGTTCGCGAGTCTTACAATTGCCTTGCGGCTGGCACCGCAGGGCAGGTAAGGGAGTCGAGTCATGAGCAAGCCATGGGATCTCGATCTGGCCGTCTACGGCGACGAGGCGGCGCTGCTCGACGGCCTCCGGCGCAAGGATCGCTACGCCTGCACGTGCATGCTGAAGCGCTACGCCCCGCGGCTGTACCACCTGGCACTCCAACTGACGAAGGATCCAGACGAGGCCGAAGACATCCTCCAGGAAGCGATCATCCGCGGTTGCGATCGGATCGACGATTTCAAGGGGCTCAGCAGCCTGGGCACCTGGCTCCATCGCATCGTCCTGAACACCGCGCTAATGCACCTGCGCCGCAAGAAGCCTGATATCGTGCGAACCGAAGATTTCGATCTGACGCCAGCTGACCTTCCTGCCGATGATGTCACCCCCACACCGTCCGAGCCGATTCGGGAACTGGTGTCGAAGGAGTTGCGGGAGGAAATTGAGCAAGCGGTCCTCGATCTGCCCGACACGCTGCGGACGGTCTTCGTCCTCCGTGAGATCGAGGGGCTCAGCACCGCTGCCACCGCCAGCGCGCTCGGCATCACCGAGTCTGCCGCCAAGGTGCGGCTGCATCGCGCCCGGCTGGCGCTGCGGGATTCCCTTGCCGCGTATGTCAACGGGCCAACCGACGCCATCCAGGAGAGCGCATGATGGACCCACACGATCACGAATCCTGTCGCAGCCTGCTCGCATCGCTCGATGCCCTCGCGGTTGACAATGTCGACGAGGTGGAGCGCGTGATCGCCGAGCACCTCGACAGCTGTCCGATCTGCGCTGCCGAAGAGGGCCGACTTGGGGAACTCATCGCCACCTACTCGCGGACGATGACATCACTGCCGCCCGGTCTCGAAGCTCGCCTGCTTAACCGCCTCTGCCCACCTGACTGAGCTGAAGGCCGTCGTTCGCGGTTCATGATGGACGTGCGATCGTCGCTCCACACCTCTACCAGCCACGCTGGGCCAGATCTTCCGCGCCGAGGCGCCGCAGCAGCAGACGGTACGGATAGACGTTCTCAGGGTGGAGCTCAAAGACGGCCCGCTCGAAGTACTGGGTCCAGACGGTGTCGCCGTCGCTGTTGGTCGTCATGAACGGTTCGCTGAGCGCGTAGCCGAACAAGGCGAGCGACTCGCGGTAGGAGATACCGGGATCGCCCATCTCCAGCCCATGTTGGCGCCAGTAGAAGACGAAGTCGTCGCAGGTGTAGTGACCCGTCTCGGGGAAGTAGATGCAGCCGGCGTCCGGCCCTTCATCATCCCCACGATAGCGAAACGGCTCCTCATCGAGCAGACCGAGATCAGCCGCCTGCTCGTACCCAAGCCGACCGAGCAGCACCTGGTAGGGTGTGCCGCCATTCTCCGGATGCCACTCGAAGCGCTGTCGCTCGGTGAATTGGACGGTGTAGTCCGTGCCAGTATCAGCGTTGGTTTCGATGTACTCTTCGGTCAGCGGGTAGCCGAAGACCGGTAGCCCGCCGCTCCGCTCCCAGAAGTCACGGAAACCCCACGCGAGATAGTGGCTGGTCTCGGGGAAATAGGTCCAGCTTTCGCCAGTCGTTCCGGGATCGGGCTCCCGTCCGCTCGGCAACAACTGATGGAACGCAGCAGCGCGGATCTCGGTTCGGTAGTCGGATGTCGACCAGCGGTCCCAGGCGATCACAGCATCACTTATGTTGGTGCCGGCGATACCAATCGTCGCATCATCGTCCGTCGCGTAGCTGACGATCGTGAACCGGCTCCCGGTCTGGAGATCGTAGGCCAGTAGCGTCGATTGTGTTGGGAACTCAATTCGTTCCCAGACGACATAGCGACCATCGGTCGATGCCGCGCCTCGGACATCGGTCGCGATGACGAGTGTCTCGCCAGTGACGAGGTTCCGAGTTGTTAGAACGTTTCCGCTCTGCCAGAAGAGCTGGTTGACGAAGAGGTCGAACCAATCGATGACGGTTGCTGAGTGCAACACGACTGGCGACTCTCCCAACCGGATCGACATGATTCGTGTGGTCAACCGATCCGGGGTCGTCTCCAGCCAGGAAACCTGGCTACCGTCGAAGCGCAATGCCGAGGCTTGCATGCCGTTGGTAACCCGCCCGATCTCGAAGACTTTGCCGCCATAGTAACTGCGCAGGCGAATCCAGGCAGGATCCGCTGGGCTGTCCTGTGCGATCCAGACGACGGATCCATGCCCGATGGTCAGGTCGACGATACGATCGAGTGTGACGGTGTACTGTGAGCCAGTCGTCAGATTCCAGCCGTAGATGCCGGGGTCAGCGTCGTACGTGTATTGCCGGCATTCCTTGACGGCCGAGCCCCAGACGATGACTCCGTTGGCGATGCCGTATGGTTGCCCGCGCTGAATCGTCGTTTGCCACCTGTTCGTCGGATCGGAGATCTGTACGGCGTGCAACCTGTGACAGGACGTTGCCGGCGATTCAGCACCTTCGATCCAGGCAACGTATCGACCATCGGTCATGGCGCCCTTGACGCCAATCGTGAGACTCCCCTCGGCGATCAGGATCGGTCCGTCGTTTGCGGCGACCCGCGAAACACTCGAGAAGATGGTTGAGGCGAACACCGTTACGACAATGACGAGACGAACTGCCGATTGGAGCCGCATGCGTGTCTCCATCCATGCGCATCTCTAACAGCCTGACGGACCGTGGGACGTGGCGGCACGACCGTCACGATGGCCGGCAGCGGAGGTGGCATCAACCGCCTCTGCCACCGGCCAGTCTACGGACGGCCGGACGGAACCTCAGCCGTCGGTTCCGTTGAGCCGTGCTTCTAGTCGTCCGGGCTGGGCAGGAGCACGACGTTGGACCGGACCCACGTCGACGTTCCTGCCGCGTTCTCGGCTCGCACCTCGTACGCGATGAGCGTCGTCGGGTTGAGCCGCTCGGTTACCGTCAGCGTCGTCACGTCCTTACCCACTGTCCGATCGAAATCGTCTGGCAGGCGTCGGACCGTAAAGCGCTCCTCCGTCGTCGACATGTCCTTCCATTGGACCTTGATGTCGTACGCACAGGTCCGCATCCACGAGACGCCCTGGCAGTCGTACGGCGCGGAGACCGTCAGTACGACGTCCTGTGGTGCTTCGGGCGCCACGAGTGCTGTCGGCGACGGTGTGACCTTGTTGGAGGCAACGATGCTCGACGGGCCAACCTCGTTGTACGCGGCGATCGACAGGACAACGTCCTTCCCCGGAACCAGCCGGAACTGCTTCGACCAGGTCGTCGCATTCGCGGCCGCCACGTAGGTTTCGGTGTTGAAGCTGGTCGTGATCCGGAAGCCGTCCTCGTCCTTGGCCATGTCCGTCCAGGCCAGCGTCAGCGTGTAACTGCATTCCGTCGGTACGTCGTTGACGACCGTGCAGTCCGAAGGCGGCGAGATCGTCAGCACGACGTTAGTCGGGGCTGCCGGAGCCGTTGGCTCCTTCAGCACGACCTCTGGCGACTCGACCCACGCCGACTCACCATGGTCGTTGAAAGCCTGCACCGCGACGCTGATCCGATCACGTGGCTGCAATCGGAACGTGCCGGTCCAGGTCGTGACGTTCTCATCGACGCGCTTGATCGTCATCGTGAAGTCAGGCTGGACACGGAAGCCGTCCTCGTTGTTCGACTGGTCTTTCCACGTCGCCGTGACGGTGTAGGTGCACTCGACGGCAACCTTGTTGACGAAGACGCAGTCGCTCGGGTCAGAGACGACGAGCTTCACGTCAGTCGGAGCAGCCGGGACCGGCTCGTGCAGATAGGCCGGTTCCGACGCCACCCAGGCCGACTGGACGTCCTCGTTGAACGCTCGGACCTCGGCGCTGACCCACTCGCGTGGTTCGAGCCGGAATTCGCGCGTCCAGGTTTCGACGTTGGCCGCGACGGTGTACGTCGTTGCGGCGAAGTCAAGCCGGATCTCGAAACCGTCCTCATTCGTCGCCTTGTCGTCCCACGTCACCGTCAGGACGTAGCGGCATTCGGTCGCAACGCCGTTCGTGACGGTGCAGTCCGATGGCTCAGCAATCGCAAGCGTCACGTTGGTTGGCGCAGCCACCGGCGTCGGCACTGGAGCCGGGAGTGTCACCGCGTTCGATGTCATCTTGGAGGAGTTCCCCGCCTGGTTCGAGGCGACGATCGAGAGCGTCACACTTTGTCCGGGCTTCAGATCGAATGTCCGCGACCAGGTCGTGGCGTTCGCTGCAGCGGTATACGTCGTCGAATCGAAGCTGGTCGTGATCTTGAAGCCGTCCTCGTTGTTGGACGCATCCTTCCACGTCAGCGTCAGCGTGTAGGTGCATTCGTCTGGCGTGCTGGTTCCGTCGCTGCAGTCGGTCGGGTTCGAGACGGTCAGCTTCACATCGGTTGGCGCAGCAGGCACTGCCGGCACCTGCTGGTAGCGCCACGTGTAATAGTGACGGCCGATGTTGCCCATCTCGACCTGCCAGCCGGTGGGGTTGGCCGGCGTGTAGGTGAGCACTCGCCGTTCGAAGACCTGCACCAGCACATCATGCGACGTGCCGGCAACCTTGACGGTCGTCCAGTACGCCTCGCTGATCGGATAGCCAATGGCATAGTACGGATCCTCAAAGAGCGTATCAGTCAGATACCGGCCATCCTCGTAGACCTCGCCGGTGCTGTTCATGAACTGCCAGAACGGCGCGGCGATCTGGTGGTCGATACCTGGGACCTGAACACGATGAGCGGCCGTGATGCCGTACTTCGCGAATGACGGATCGTTCGTGACGGTGCCGTCCCGCGCGAGCCACTGGGTAAGGGTCGCTCCGGATGCGGCCGGCGGCTCGTCGAGCAGGTGCGTAAACGTCGCATAGGTTGGACCTCGCGTGTCGTCCTCGTCACCCGCCACATTGATGACGGCCGACCCTCGCGGTTGGAACTGGTCATCACCGAGCTGCATCTGACCGGTGACGAGTTCGACTGCCAGCAGACCGGTCGTGACGTACCACAGACCGTCGTCCGGCGCGTTCTCCCGAATGATTTCCATTCGAGCTTTGTCGAAGTACTGCACGGCACGCATGCCACCCGGGGACTCCGCATATGCCTCTTGAATCAGAGGGGTATTCGCGCTGGGTCCCCAGATCCAGGTTCGGGGAACGCGAAGTTCAGCAACAGATTTGTCGGTCCTTGCCCAGGTGCGCTCGAACGCTCCGTCCTCGGGCGGAATTGCACCGGCCGCTGCGAACTGCGCGGAGAGTGCCGCGATAACTGCCACCGCAACGAGACCCGTGATCAGACGCCGCACTTGCGCGTTCATCTGATCTCCTTTCTCTCGGCCGCTGCTCAACCACGTCGTCGGGCCCCGCAAGCAGCAGCACGCAAGACGTTGTTATGGCGACGCAGTAGCATCATCAGGCCGAAGGCGTATCAGGGTCATCGTGTTGCGCGCAGCGAAGTATCAGGTTCGTGACAACAGCAATTCATCGCTGCGATTGGGCAAAGAAGAGGGCCGGGTTGGCCCGACCCAAACGATGATGGCTGGCACGGAGTACGCCCCGGTCAGCCAGGACGGACCCTGCGTTCGCCCGCGGCATTGCTACCAGCCACGGTTCTCAAGTTCCTCGACGCCAAGTCGTCGCAGCAGGATACGGTAGGGATAGACGTTGTCCGGATGCAGTTCGAACACGACCCGTTCGAAGTACTGCGTCAAGACTGTGTCACCGTCCGCATTGGTGGATGTGAACGGCTCGCTGATCGGATAGCCGAAGAGCGCGAGCGATTCACGGTAGGACGTGCTGGGATCACCGAAGTCGAGGCCGTGTCCCTGCCAGTAGAAGAGGAAGTCGTGACAGGCGTAATGACCGGCCTCACGGAAGTAGACGCAACCGGCATCCGGTCCTTCATCGTCCCCCCGGTAACGGAACGGCTCGGTCTCCAACAGGTTCAGCCGGCCAGCATGTTCGTAGCCGAGCCGGCCAAGCAGCACCTGATACGGTGTGCCTTCGTTCTCGGGATGCCACTCGAAGCGTTGCCGCTCCAGATACTGCGTCACCCGGAACAGATCAATGTCAGCGTTCCACTCGTCATACTCTTCCGTCAATGGGTAGCCGAATACCGGCAGTCCGCCGTGCCGCTCCCAGTACCCCTTGAAGCCGAGTTGCAGTGAGTGGCCCGTTTCAGGGTAATAGGCCGCTTCCGGCCTGACAACGCCTGGAACAGCCTGCCGCGCGCTCGGCAACGCCTCGCTCCACGGCATCGTCAGGATCACGTAGTGATCTTCCCGCTGCTCCGACCAGACCAGCGCCCCATCCACCAACGCCGCCGTGACATGCGATTCCCGTGAGAGCGTCACCGTGAACGCGCTGGACGTCGCCAGGTCCGCGACCCACAGGTCCGTCCCGCTCGTATCCGCGAAGTTGTGACAACTCGCGATCAGATATTCGTCGTCTCCTGTTACACGGAGACCCGGAGTCAGGCATTGAACTCCCCAGTAAAAGGCCGGCGACACCGAACCATTCAGACGCGCTGCCGAAAGCGCCGGACCTCCGAGGTACGGCACCGCCTCCGGAGTCAGAGCCAACGTGTCATAGGCGACCACGTCACCGACCACGCCGGCCAGCAGCGGGTAGACACCGAGCACCCAGCCCTCGTCCAGCACGCGTGTCTCGTCGGTTTCGAGATGCCGCGCCAGCAGCCGCTTGTGAACGAATTGCTGGTCGAGATATGTCTCCACGTCCTGAAGACCGATAGCCCAATCGTCGATCAACCCCAGGAACCAGCCCTCGTCGTCCGTCCAGATCGGACGCGCTGAACCCCCCGAACTCAGGTCGTACAGCCACATCCCGGCCTCCGCGTGGAAGCTGACGCGCCCGTCATCAATCCGGACCGGACACTGGGCGTTGGCAGCAGTCGTAATCTCGCGTGTCTCGCTCGTTGACAGATCGCGGACGCTGACGGCGTACAGCGGCAGATCGTCCGCGCCGGTCTCGCCGGTCGGTCGGCTCCAGACAAGCACGCCGTCCTCAATCGCCGCGTCGGTACACCACGTGTTCGCCCCGATGATCAGGTCACCGTCCGCGACCGTCTCGGTTTCACCCGTCATGAGGTCGTTCACGTAGATCGACCCCGCGCTGCTCCAGACCACGTAGCGGCCATCGGAGATTGGCCCGGCAATCCACTCGTCAGACTCTGCAACGAGCGTCGGCGCCGCGGCCGGCACCGCGCTCGCCGTCTGGGTCGTCAACGCAACAGCGATCAAGACAGTCGCCAGCAACGATCGCAGCTCCGCACCTGTCATCACCGCACCCTCCCAGCAAGAATCGAGCGTCGGCACTAGCCGTTGTCGGCATCAGTGACAATCGCCGGCTCGTCGATCGCTCGGCCCGGCTCGACGGGCCGCTTGAAGTAAGCGACGCCGAACGGCGCGAACCCATAGCCGGTGTGGATCGATCCCAGATACTGCTCGCTGGCGATCGTTGTATTGAGCCGGACCAGCTCGTGCTGCAACGACACGAGTTCCCAGCCACCGGCTCCGAGCTGCGCCATCGCACGCTCGAAGACATCAGTCGGTTCGAGCGCGTGAGCCTCGCGCAACTGACGGGTGACGATTCCCTGCGGCGTGAAGTAGCTCACGCGACACAGCCAACCCGGCTGATCCTCAATCCGCTCGGCGGCGTGCGAGACGAGCGCGCAGAACTCCCATTGCGCAGCCATTGGATTCACTGTCCTTTCCTCGTTGATTCCCTGGTCGCTATCACGACCGACTTCCCCAAGCTCACGGTAGCCAAACGAGCTTCAACAGCCCCTTTGGGGATTCGATAGCGTAGAGGTTGCCGAAGCGATCGACCGTAACGCCGGTTGGCCCCATCCAGAAACCGTCCAGGTAGTCCACCTTGCCGGCAATCGTTCGGAACGAGCCATCGGCGTTGCAGACGATGATGCCGTTCACATTGGTATCGGCGAAATAGACGGTGCCATCGGGCCCAACCGCGAGGTCACTCGTGCTCCCGAAGACCCCCTCATCCGCGCTCGACCAGCGAAGCCACTCATCCATCAGCTCCCCGTCGAGGTCATAGATCAGCACAGACCTGAACGGTTCGCCGAGTCGTCCGACCAGCGCGTAGAGTCGATCCGCGTGGCTATCGACCTCGATGACCTCGACAACCGCCTCCGGCCACAACCATTCGCGCAGCAGCTCGCCATCCTCCGCGAACCGGTACATGCCGTCCTTGGTTGCCAGCAGGACCGAACCGTCGTCGGCCACCGTTAGCCGCAACGACCATGCGTCGTGCGGCTCATATGGCTCATTCACGACCCATTCGTCTTTGGGCGTACCGTAGGGTTGTGTGAACCGTGTCACCGTGATGCCATCTCTGCCCGCAACCCAGACATCACCATCCGGCCCGACCGCGAAGTCCCCAAACGTCTGAAACCTGGTCCCGTCCGGCCCGGTCCGCCCCCAGCCGGTCAGGTATGTCCCGTCCGGGGCGTAGACGTGCAGCCAGCGATCCCACTCCGAGCTGACAATGAGGTTGCCAGAGGAGTCGACGTGTACCTCGGTCGGGATGCCCAGGATCCCGCGAGAGGACGAGAACCAGTAGTCCAGTACCTGCCCGTCGGTGCTGTGGTGCACGACACCGCCACCAAGGGACATCCACATCGGTGGGCTATCCGCGTCCTCGGTCGCGACCCAGATGTCGCCGTGACGATCGACATCGACCCAGGTTGCGATCGGCTGCTCGCTCTCCGTACCGAGATACTTGAGGTACTGCCCGAAGCTCGACCGCCAGTTGCCGTCGCCGTCGAAGACGTGGACCTGCCCTGTCGCGCGGTCCGTCACGTAGAGCCAGCCGGCGTCGTCGACGGCCACGTCGTTGGGGGTCCCCGGTGGCGAGTCAGCGGTGCCAACCCACTCGCGAACCATCTGGCCCCGCGGGTCGAGCCGCTGGACGCGATTGTTGCCCGCGTCCGCGATATACATATTGTCGTTTCCGTCGATAGCGATACCAGTCGCGCCCCGGATCTGCCCCGGGCCACTTCCGGCGGTCCCGATCGGCTCGAGCATCATCCCGTCCGCAGCGAAGCGCCAGATGCGGTTGGCGCGCTGGTCGAGCACGTGGACGATCCCCGCTGGGGACACCGCGATGTCGATCGGCTCCTGGAGCCAGACCGATGTCCAGGTCGCCATGTGCGCTCCGCTCGCGTCAAAGACCTGGATCCGGCGGTTGCCCGTGTCAGCCACGTAGATCGATCCCGCCGCATTGATCGCGATCCCGTTTGGTTCCTGGAACTGACCATCGTCTGTGCCGGTTTCGCCCCATCCAGCCACATAGATACCGTCGCGGCTGAAGGCGACGATGCGATCCTTCTCGTTATCCGCGACATAAACGAGGTCGGTGTCGCGACTGACGGCGATACCGCGCGGCCTCTCGAGGCTCGAACCCTCACCCGGCAGTGGAATGCCCTCTGGATGGCGGTTCCACGGCCCAGCCATCGCGTATCGCTCGCGATGCTGCTCGTAGCGCCAACTGTAGTAGTGCTGGCCGACGTTGCCAGCCTCTACCTGCCAGCCCTCCGGGTTACCGGGGGTATAGGTCAGGCAGCGTCGCTCAAAACACTGTGCCAGCACGTCACGCGGCTGTCCACCGACCTGAACCGTGACCCAGTACGCCTCGGAGATCGGAAAGCCGGTCGCATAGAAGGGGCTCTGAAAGAGGGGTTCAGTATTGTAGCCGCCTCCATCCCAGATCAGCCCTGACGCAGTCATGAACTCCCAGAACACCGACGCAACCTGGTGGTGGATACCCGGCACCTGCACTCGATAGGCGGCGACGACGCCAAAGCGCGCCAACCCGGCGTCTTCGACAATTTCTTGGGACGCCGTGACCCGCTGGATCACTGACGCGCCGTCGTTGAGCGGTGGGTCTGTGGCATGCCGCCCGAAGAACGCATAGGTCGCCGTCGCGACGCCACCCGGATCACCAGCCGCGTTGATCTCGGCTGGCTCGACCTCGACGAACGTGTCGTCGCCCAGTTGCATCCGACCGCTCGCCAGTTCAACCACCAGCAACCCGTTCGTGACATACCAGGGGCTTGTGGGATCCGCGTCGGGCTGCGTGATCTCCATCCGGCTCTTGTCGTAGTACTGGATCACCCGTCCGCCAGTGGGTGAATCGGCGTAGGCTTCGTCGAACACTTCCGTGAACGGCTCGGGTCCCCAGATCCACGTCCGGTCGATCAGTCCATCCTCGACCGGCCGATCAGTGCGCGCCCACGTCCGCTCGAAGGCGTCGTTGTTTGCAACACCAGCCCCGAAGGCTGCGCCGCTGAGTGTCAGGCCGGTCAACACGAGCAGTATCGATACAGCAACAGTCATGGCTCTCATGGCGAACTCCGCTCAAGGCACCGGCACGAACTTTTGAAACCGGCCAGACGTGTATGGGCCGCTATCGGTGACGAACAGGTTGCCGAACGGGTCAACGGCGACGTGGGACGCGCAGTTCTCGAACTCGCCGTCGCCTCTCCCATACGTGCCGATCGTCGAGAACCGCGACGCATCGGGCGACAGCTTCAGCACGAGACCTGCCGGAATGAACAGCGAGCCGTCGGCCGCTGCGTCCAGGCCGACGCCTTCGAAGTTGAGACAGCGTTGCTCGCTGGGAAGCTGCCAGTCTAGCAGCCAGGTGCCGTCCGTTCCGAACTTCCGAACGGTCGAACTGATCGCATCGACGGTCCAGACAACGTCGCTGTGGACCGCAATCCCGACATATCGAGGAACAACCTCGTCATCGAGCGAATCGCCCCACTCGAGCAGCAGTGTTCCGTCGGGTGCGTACTTCTGGATGATCCCCGCGTACGGGATGATGTTCATCCGGTCCTGATACCAGGCGAAACTGGTGACGTAGACGTTGCCATCCGGTCCCACGTCGATGCCCTGAACGTGAAGATTGCCGTCCTCAAGCATCGGCGAAGAGAGGTCCCAGAACGTCACCAGCTCGCCTCCCGGCGCGTCGAAGACGGCCACCTGGTAGCTCGACGCGAGATAGACGCGGCCATCCAGGCCAATGGCGAGATCGGTCATCCCCCAAATCGCGGGATCTCCTAGCTCATTCAAGCTTCCCCAACTGCCGGTCATTGCGCCGTTGGGATCGAAGACGTGGACCCGGTACAGTTGCGGATCGGTGACCAGCAGATTGCCGCTGAGGTCGAACTCCATCGCGAGCGGTGTGTCGATTGCGCCGCGACTGCCGTCACTCCACGCACCAACGACCGCTCCATCCTCGCTGTAGTGGACAATCCCCCGCACAGGATGCGCGAGCCAAAGGTCGCCGTCGTTGCCGGCCGTCAGCCGCGCGCGGCCCTTGTAGATCGATTGGATCTCCCAGGTCAGTAGCCGGTGGCCGCCCGCGCGCATCTTGACGATGACGTAGTTGGTCCAGCCGTCCGGCGGCGGGGGGCCAGTCGGAACGCGGTCGATGACGTAGAAGATGCCCTCGTCATCAACATCGATCGACATCGGGTCGTACAGCGGGTCCGGTGGCGACCAGGTCTGCAGCAACTGCCCGGACTCGCCATAGGTGCGGATCGTCTCATCGGCGACATATACGTACCCGCGTTCAGCGGCAATCGCTTCACCGCCCGCTGCCCAACTCGTGACGGTGTTCCCGTCGGTATCGAGGCGGATCACCCGTCCATTGCCGGCGTCCAGCACGAAGACCGCGTCACCGTCGCCGATCGCGATGTCTGCCGGCTCGAACAACGTATCGAATGTCCACGTCTCGACGAGGCTTCCCGAAGCGTCAAGCTTGACGATCGCCCGCCGGTCTCCATCTGCGACATAGACATTCCCGGCGCCGTCAAGATCCATCGCGGCCGGTGACACGATCGTCCCTGCCGGCCAGTCGTCCGCGGTGACCTGCCGGAGGAGATACCCCTCTCGCGTGTAGTACTGCAGGCGAACCGGCGCGGCGTCGAGGACGATCACGTCGCCATCATTGTCGATGACGACATCACGGACATCGCCCATTCGTGTGCTCGCGTCCCACGGGGATCCCCAGCGGACGGCGAAGTCGTAACGCGAGCCTGGCGCGGCATCGCTGTAGCGCCAGCGGTAGTAGTGCTGGCCGACGTTGCCGGCCTCGACGCGCCACTCGGACGGGTTGTCCGGGGTATAGGTCAGGCAGCGCCGCTCGAAGCACTGTATCAGGACGTCCTTTGGAGTCCCGCCGACCTTCACCGACGCCCAGTAGGCTTCGCTGATCGGGTATCCGGTCGCGTAGAAGGGGTTCTCGAACAGCAGGTCGAGAACGTAGTCGCCGTCGTTGTAGACCAGGCCGGTCGAGTTCATGAACTCCCAGAAGACCGATGCGATCTCATGTCGGATCCCTGGGACATTCACGAGATAGCCGGCCGTAACCCCGTAACTCGCCAGCGTGGGAACATCGGTCACGACCCCGTCGCGCGTCACCCGCTGGACGATCGTCGATCCATGTGGCAACGGCGGCTTGAAGGCCAGTTGACCGAACGTTGCGTAGGTCGGCCCGGTTGGGTCGTCGGCATCGCCAGCCACGTTCACCTGCGCCGGCTCGCCTGGGGAGAATCGGTCGTCGGCCTGCTGGAGATTTCCCGTCACCATCTCGACCACCAGCAGCCCGTTGGTGACATACCACGGGCTGTGCGGGTCGGCGTTGGGGTCGGTGATCTCCATCCGCGACTTGTCGAAATACTGGACTAGCCGCGTCCCGTCGCCGGTCGTGCCGTACGGCTCCTGGAACGCGCGGCTGAACGCCTCCGGTCCCCACATCCACGTTCGCTGGACCTGATCGAGGCCGACCGGCTGATCGGTCCTCTCCCACGTCCGAACGAAGGCAGCGTCGTCGATTGCGTGGGCCGCGACCGGTTGCACTGGTACGTGCATCGTCACGATCAGACAGGCAAGCACGATGGTGACTGAGAGCATCCTCGTCAACGACGCGCGCATCGGCTGCTCCTCCCGGCTCAGGTCGTCTCTTCCCGGAAACGGCGCTGCCCATGGTCCATCCTATGCCGATACCCCTCTCGGTAGCGCAATAGCCGGTGTCGAAACGTGACAGTCGCATCACAGGCTGGCCGGACTCTCGCCCGTCACGGTGCCCAACTCGCGTCACCGTCGAATCCGGGGCTATCGGTCAGGAGCCACGAATACCGGCCATCCGGCGTCGAGACGACCAGGTCGTATTCCGGCAGGCCGCTCGCACGGTCGCGGAGGGCGCTGTACAGGACCCAGTTTCCGTTGGGGGACCAGTCCGCGATGGTATTGATCTCGTAGGTTCCACTCACGCGAGTGCTCAACACTCCATCCGCCGTCACCACATAGACGTGCAGCCCGCCGAATCCGGCCGACTCGACCATCAAGGACGTGCCGTCCGGCGACCAGATCGCCGCGTCGTCGTCGGCTGGGCTGTCAGTTAGCTTGCGCGCGTCGTTGCCGTCCCCACGCACGGTGTAGATGTCGGTCTGTCCCTCATCGACGTGGAGGTACGCGATCCGTGTTCCGTCCGGCGACCAGACCGGACCGCTCCCCTGGACGACCAGCCGGTGCGCGCCAGTTCCATCAGGCCGGATCAGCCAAAGCGCGGGAAGCGGCCATGTTCCATCCCGATAGGTCGCATAGACGATCCACTCTGCATCGGGTGACCAATCCGGCAGGAGACCATCAGGCGTCAGTTGGCGTAAGCCAGTGCCGTCGGCGTTCACAATGTAGAGTTGACGCTGCTGGTCGTCCGTCTGGTGGGTGAAGACGATCTGCGACCCGTCCGGAGACCACGAGAACCCGCTGCTCTCCCCACCAAGGAACGTCAGTTGCCGCAGGCCGGTCCCGTCCGGGTTAACGACGTAGATGTTCGCATGCCCCTTGTCGATCGAAACGAACGCGATCCGGCTGCCGTCCGGGGACCAGACCGGCTCCATCTCTGGTTCCAGATCATCAGTGATCCGGCGCGGATTGAGGCCATCTGCCCGCATCACGTAGAGTTCCGGGTTGCCGTCACGTTCCGAGATGAACGCGATCTGTCCGATCGGGTTGTCGGGGATCTCGGTGTAGCGCCACCAATAATAGTGCTGGCCGACGTTCCCAGCCTCGACCTGCCACCCCTCCGGATTGTCCGGGGTGTAGGTCAGCACCCGTCGCTCGAACGCCTGGACCAGCACCTCGCGCGGTGTCCCGCCGACCTGCACCGTCGTCCAGTACGCCTCGCTGATGGGCAAGCCGGAGGCGTAGTACCATGGGTCGAACAGCCGTTCGGTCGGCATCGAGCCGTCGGGGCCACAGACAACGCCGGACGAGTGCAGGAAGTCCCAGAAGACGTTCGCGACCCGATGGTTCGTCTCCGGAATGAATGCGCCAGAGCGGACGTCCCAGCGCGCCAGGCGCGGATCGTTCGTGACGTTTCCTGCCCGGTCGACCACCTGGGTGATGACCTGATCGTCGGCTAGCGGCGGTTGATCAAGCAACGTGCCGAAGGTCGCGTAGGTCGGCCCGGCTGGATCGTCCGGATCACCAGCGATGTTGACCGGAGCCGGCGCTCGCGTCGCGAAGATGTCGTCGCCGACCTGCAGTTGCCCGGATACCAACTCGACCACCAGCAACCCGGTCGTCACTGCCCACGGCGAGCTGTCCGCGAGCGCTGGATAGGTCAACTCCATCCGGGTCTTGTCGAAGTACTGGACGACCCTTCGCCCGTTCACCGCCTCTGCGTACGGCTCCTGGATCGGGTCGGTATTGCCGCCCGGTCCCCAGATCCATGTCCGCGCAACGAGACCTTCACCGACGAGTTGGTCGATTCGCGCCCGGGTACGGTCGAAGGCTGGAACATATGCCGGTGGCGCCAGCCGCGCCGGATCGATCTCGTGCAGGTAGACATCCGGCGCCGTGTTCATGTCCGGCACGTCGGTCAGGTTGGTCGCATGCGATTCGAACGCCACGAACCGCCCGTCGCCGCTGATCGCGATCGAGGCAACCATGTCGTTCGCCTCGCTACCGTCGCTGGAGACGGTTACCCGCGTCGTCGTGCCATGCAACCGATCGTGGACGAATGCATCCCGCGTCGCGTTGGTATCTCCGGGTACCAACGTCGTTCCACTCGACATGAAGGCAACGAACCGGCCATCGGCGCTGATCTCCGGTGCCCAGCAGTCCATGTCAGACTGGGTGCCGTCGGATGCGACACTCGCGCGTTCAGTCGTCCCAAGCAGCCGGTCGCGGACAAAGACATCTGTCACGTCATTGGTATCGCCGGGTGTCGTACCGTCCAATGCGGTGAACACGACGTAGCGACCATCGCCGCTGACCCCGGAGCGATCCGTACCAAGTAGGACCGGTATCCCATCACTACCGAGGCTGACGATCTCCGTCGTCCCGGTCAGGCGGTCACGCAGGTAGACGAAGCTGGTGGGCTCTGCACTCGGATCGGTAAGATGCGGAGATGCGACAAACGCCACATATCTCCCGTCGTCACTGATCGTCGGGCCGCTGGCCCCTTCGAGATCAGCCAACTCCCCGGTGCTCGACACGTCTACTCGCTCGATCTGTCCGGTCGTCCGGTCGAGAACGAAGATACCCGACTCGCCGGTCAATCCGTTCGCTCCCTGCCACGCCACGTAGCGACCGTCGCCACTCATTTGGGGCGCTCCGGTCGCGTTATAGCGCTCAGTCGTCCCGGTCAGGCGATCGCGGATGAAGATGCTGTGCGTGCCGTCGTCATCGTCGCTGACCAGATTCGTTGCGGCTGACGAGAACGCGACGAAGCGACCGTCACCGCTGATGCTCGGCGTCCAGCTGTTGTCGTTGGCCCACAGGCCATCGGGATCGGTGCTGATCTTCTCGGTCACGCCGGTCTCGCGGTCGTGGACAAAGACGTTGTAGACGACGCCCCACGGCGCCCACGAGTCACCCGGTGCGAGATTCGTCGCCGGCGACACGAATGCGATGAACCGTCCATTCGCGCTGATATCGGGCGTGATACTGCCACTGTTTGGCTGCTCGCCGTTCAGGCCGGCACTGATCCAGGTTGTATCCCCGGGCGCGGCCTGCGCGGCGGGCGCGATCACGACCCCGGTGCAGACGATCAGCGCCACCATCAACATGCGTCCGAGCCTTCGCATCGTCGTCTCCTGTTCCTCGGCGCGCTAGCTCGTGCCGCTCAGCCGCTCTTCCCTACCAGCCTCGTTCAGCCAGCACCTCGACTCCCACCCGCCGCAACAGCACCTGCCACTCGACCGGGTTGGTCGGGTGGTACTCGAACACCGCCCGTTCGAAGTACTGGGTCAGCACCGTATCTCCATCCGCGTTGGTCTCCATCATTGGTTCCGACAGCGGATAGCCGAAGAGGGCCAGCGATTCCCGGTACGAGATACCCCAGTCTCCGAAGTCGAGACCGTGGCTTGCCCAGTAGGTATAGAACGGCTCCGGCACTCCGTGGCCAGTTTCAGGGAAGTAATGTGGGCTGGCCGGATCTCCGGCCGGGAACGCCTCCCAGTTGCGTCCCTGCGCCACCAGCAGCTCAGCGCCCAGCCGGCCGAGCAGAACTTCGTAGGGCGTTCCGGTGTTCTCCGGGTGCCACTCGAAGCGCTGCCGCTCGGTGAACTGGGTAGTCAGCCACTGCTGGCTCTCGGCGTTGCGTTCCAGGTATCCCTCGGTCAGCGGGTAGCCGAACACCGGCAGACCGCCGTGCTGTCTCCAGTATGTCCAGAACACCTCCTGCATGCTGTGATGGGTCTCGGGGAACCAGCCACCGCCCGAGCCAGCTCCGGCGACCGGAACGGTCGGCAAGTGCCACGAGACCCTGCCGGCGTAGAAGTTGAAGCCACCGAACCCATGCCCGGTGTGCCAGACCATGACATCGCCGGCGACGTCAATGGCGAGGTTCTGATCGCGCATCAGTTCGATCGTCACGCCGTTATGAAGGGCGTGCGCGAACATCCGCACCGTGCAACAGTTCGAGCCGGGCGGCTCTCCGGTGTCGAACGTGGCGAAGAGGTAGCGGTCGTTGGTCGCGAGCGTTGTCAACCCCCGCTCGGACAGGTTGGGGTTGGTCAGGCTCGTGGCCGGCAGATGGAGGACCAGATCACGAGTGACACCGCCCCACAGTTCGATGCTGCGAACACGCACAGTGGGTGATGTCACCTCGTTTGGATCCTCCGGATCGTTGACCACTCGGAAATACGCGGTCGCGTTGTGGACAGAGAGGCTTCCTGGCACGACGAGGGCTTCCGAAGCGTCCGCGACCGGAATCGGCTCTTCTCCGACCCCGGGAGGCACAGCCATCAGCTCGGGAATTCCCATGTCCGACGGCTCGATAAAGTACAACTGGTCGTCATCGATCGCGTACGGATAGCAACCCTGAAGTTCGGGCGTCGTCGCGGTTTCGAGCACGATCGTCGGCGAGTGCTCCGCACGGCGATCGCGAGTGACGAGCCTGGTGATCTGCTCCGTCACTTCAACCCACGCGATGGTGTCCCCGAACACGCCGGGATCGCAGATCGTCGTTCCGGGTTCGGCCGTCGCGATCGTGACCTCCTGCCACTCGGCTATCGTCGTCGTGTGCAGTTCAAAGTGGTCGGTGGTCAGACCGGTATAGTCAGCGCCCGTCTGCTCGATCCAGACGACAGTTCCGTCCCCGACATCCGGAGACAGGTAGGCGACGAACCCCGTTCCACTCTCGGCCTCGGTCGGGCTGCGTTTGATCTCCCG